>Ga0316206_1000062_pt1 | contig 225097 bp, 174 predicted proteins | sample 6monthpyrite_MG_FD_204942 | JGI IMG/M metagenome (GOLD analysis project Ga0316206, IMG submission 204942) | Microbial mat bacterial communities from mineral coupon in-situ incubated in ocean water Damariscotta River, Maine, United States -... | ecosystem: Environmental > Aquatic > Marine >... | reverse complement strand
TGTTTTCATGGTGTGTCACCTCATGATTCGTGGTTGAATGGCCCCTCTAGATGAGGGCCTGAGGTGACATTATAAGCTTAATTAAGCATCAATGCGCATTTTCTCCGCGATAGCGGCTTCGTCCAACTGCTTCTTTAAGAGCATGTGGGATATTTATCATATGAAACGTACCTTATTTTCTGCAATTTTGCACCAATCAGCTTTTTTATCTGAAAGTTCGCTATTCAGAAAATATTAACCTCCAGTAACTCTACGTAGCTGTCATTCACAACTTTACCCCAAATAGCTAATGACATAAGAATTAAACAGTCGAAATCAATCCTATGCTAATCTATTATCGACTTTGGCTCTCCCTCTCAAGGCATTTCCTATGTCACATTTCTGCCATCAAAACCTATGATCTGAGAGGGTTAGGCAATCTGCGTTATGGAGGTTGTAGCGGCAAGAAACAACAAATCTGTATGATTTGTAAGAGCGTATGATTTTTGATCGTTAATTATTCTTACTATACTACTTAATGCTTATTTCTTATCATTAAAGGATTAGCCTAAGCTGTCTAATTCATCACTGCTGTTGGTTTTTAATTTAGATGTTGAGTTTGTTTATATTGGAATCGTTGGTGACAGTAGGAATTTTTTTGTATCTCCTCCGACCATGTAATTGGCTAAACAGAAGGTAGCTGTTCCCTAATTCGTGCTGGTACTTATATCGAAATATTTTTTTAGATCATTCTGTCGTTAGCTTGGTAGGGTACTATTGCGTTCACTAATGTTGTTTGCTGGTACATTTGTAGCCATTGTTGGTTCCGTGGTAATGAGCATTAGGCTTCGCTTTAATTTTGTTCATGCACGAGAAAAATGGAGGGCATGGATGATTGCCATAGGCGACTTCCCTATATCAGTGAGAAATAAAAATTAGATTGGCGGTGGGATTCGCCAGTATGGGTAATTTTCATCAGTCCAGGGTGGAGATATTCGAATGTACGATTTGTAAAGAATTATTGCTGAAATAGGATACTTTATTTACAATTTTTATTGCTACTTCCGTCCAGCTTAATATATATTTATCTATAAAAACAAAAATATGCTGACATAAATTTTTTACAAAAAATATCTCAGGGGTACTTAACCATTCTAGGAGCTACCTGAGGCTATATTTGTAAATAATTACTTTAAACCCCTGTTAACAGGGGTTTTTTTATGTGTATTAAAAATTGCTCTGGAGAACAATCGTACCACTCGCCGTCTCTGTCTTACGGAGGTTGGTTGGGTCTTTTATGCACGTAGTCTGCTATGTAGTGAGATGAACGTCTATTCTTTACTGTTCTATAGTAAAGAACTCAAAATTAATACCGATAGGGACATATAAGAAGTTATGCTCACTTGCGTTATTTTGATAAAGCCCCTTATCACAATTCATTGAATCTCTTACTCGTAGAGACGAGCAAAATGGACTTTGCAAAGAACGGATCTAATATGAGTAGTTATCAATCAAAATTAATGACCTGCCGACTTAACCTTATTATTGTAATACTCTTCATTTGTCTTGGCGCCCCTGCAACGTTAATGGCCAAGGGTGACTTAGTATTGAATACCGCTTTTGGCCATCCATTGTCCAACGATGAGCAAACAGGCTTTGCTGATATGGTTGTCAATCATGCATTAGCCCAATTAGATCTAAAAATGGAATCGGTGAAGTTACCCGCAGAAAGAGCGCTCTTGAACGCTAATGCTGGAATTGATGATGGAGATTTGCTGCGAATAGAGGGAATAGAAAAAACCTATCCAAACTTAATTCAAGTGCCGGAAAAAATAATCGATATTGAGTTTGTTGTTTTTACTAAACAGCCACAATTTACTTTGAGTGATTGGCAAAGTCTCAAGCCTTATTCAATTGCAATTATCAATGGTTGGAAAATCCTCGAACGTAATATAACCGATGTCGCCGAACTGACTAAAGTCAAAAACGAAGATCAGTTGTTTACGATCTTATCGAAAAACCGGGTGGATGCGATTGTGTATTCACGTTGGACTGGCCTGGCTTACATCACGCAACACAACCTTCAAGGTGTCTATATGGTAAAGCCGCCGATAGCACAACGAAGTTTGTATATATACCTACACAAAAAACACAAAAACCTGGTGCCAAAACTCTCTCAGGCGCTGAAATCCATGAAGTTGGATGGCAGTTATCAGCGATTGTATGAACAAAAATTATTGTCGGTTTTTGGAAAATAGATTTATGACGGATTTCAAACCAGGAATTGCTAGATCACTTATTGCCTACATGGTGTTATTCAGCTCGATCATTACCTTGCTTATTACAGCGATACAGTTGTCGTGGGATTACAAAAATGACATTAACCTGATAGAAGATCAGTTGCAGCAAGTTGAAAAGGTACACCTTAAAACTCTGAGCAGTAGTCTCTGGGCTTCAGATATTAATGACGTCAAAACCCATTTAGAAGGAATTTTTCGTCTCCGAGATATGCAATTTCTGGAGATTAAGGATGCAGAAAAAATATGGGTAAGTCTTGGAAGCAAAAAATCCGAAAGTGTCATAACACGACAATACCCCTTAACTCATCAACATCGTGGGCGCAATACTGAAATTGGCACACTAACGGTTGTTGCTAGCTTGTCAAGCGTATATCAACGTTTATTGGATAAAGTTTGGATGATCCTTGTCAGTAACGGAGTTAAAACCTTTTTGGTTGCTGGTTTTATGCTAATTCTTTTTCATTTGCTGATTACCAGGCACTTAACGAAAATCGCAGAATTCGCCCAAAGTTTGGATACCAAAAATTTAGATAGACAACTGGGTCTTGATAGAAAAAGAGACAAATTAAAAGATAGTGATGAGCTGAGTATGCTAGTCAATGCCATCAATCAAATGCAACATAATATCAAAGATTCACTTGCCGCATTGAAATCAAGTGAAAAGCGTATTCAAATAATTAACTCTCGTCTTCCCGGGATTGTTTATCAATTTAAAATTGATGAAAAGGGTAATAAATCACTACCCTATGTCAGCCCTACGGTCATAAAGTACATTGCTGTCTCCGCTGAAGATATTATGCTCGATGCTGGAGAGTGGTTTGATTTAGTTCATCCAGACGATCTGCCAGGACTAGAAAAATTAATGGCTGAATCAATGGTTAATTTAACGACATGGGAATGGGGAGGCAGATTTGTTCGAAAAGATGGTAGTACCGTTTGGTTACACGGTTCCTCTACGCCTGAACGATTGGAGGATAATAGTACAATTTGGGATGGTGTTTTTATTGATGTCACAGAGCGTAAGAAAAATGAAGCAGAGCTAAATAAATACCGTCTCCATCTGGAAGAACTTGTTGAAGAACGAACCGTTGATCTTAGTCGAGCGGTTGATGAAGCCGAATGTGCTAATAAAGCCAAGTCCCAATTTTTATCGCAAATGAGTCATGAACTACGCACACCGATGAACGCTATCCTGGGGTTCGCGCAACTATTCGAACTCGATGCGGAAGATTTGTGTACGACCCACCAGGAATATATTCATGAGATTCTTGTTGCCGGTACGCATTTATTGAAGTTGATAAACGAAGTATTGGATTTAGCAAGAATCGAATCTGGAAAGATGGACGTTTCTCTTGAAAAAGTGCATATTGCTGATATTTTACAACAATGTTTACCTCTGGTGAAAACTCAGGCAGATGCCCGTCAAATTGCGTTATTTGATAAGATTAGTCACAGAGGGTATATCATCAAGGCTGATTTTAGCCGTCTTAAACAAGTACTACTCAACTTGCTTTCCAATGCAGTGAAATACAATTGTATGAATGGAAATATCACATTGGATGCCGAAGTTGTTGACAAGCAACGTTTACGAGTCAAGGTAACCGATACGGGTGATGGTTTAACGGAAAAAGAAATATCAAAATTATTTAGAGCCTTCGAACGATTAGACACTTTCGAAAATATTGAAGGAACGGGGATAGGTCTTGTTATCTCGAAACAATTGGTTAATCTTATGGGTGGAACCATCGGTGTTGAGAGCGTCAAAGGCCAAGGTTGTACATTCTGGACTGAATTAGAATTAATGAGAGAAAAGTAATGGAAAAACTTGAAGACAATACTGAGCAGAAACACACGGTACTGTATATCGAAGATAATCCAGCAAATCTACGATTGATAAGCCAGCTATTGGCGCGCAATTCGAATATTCATCTGATAACAGCCGAGGAGCCAATCTTAGGCTTAACTCTTGCGAAACAGTATATGCCTAAGTTAATTTTGCTAGATATCAATTTACCGGGCATGGATGGTTACCAAGTATTAGAACAATTACGTCTAAATGAAGCGACTCGAAATACTCCAGTTTTCGCCGTCAGCGCGAATGCAATGCAAAAAGATATCAATAGAGGGTTAAAAGCAGGCTTTGATGAATACGTGACAAAACCGATAGACGTAAAAGCCTTACTTCAACTTGTCGCCGTTACCGTTTGTGCCTAAAAATTAAAGTAGACTGCCCAATGTCGGTTAAATAACGCAAATTGATAATTAAGGAAGCATACCCATTTATTAGATGAGGTTTTTGTTGTTAATCGGCTAGGTTTATTGGCGTAGCAGCTGAGCAATTTTATGGTGTTTTTCCCTTTCTGCAAGTTTATAAGCTCTTTCGCCTTGACGATTTTGAATATTAGCAGCTGAATTATTCTGCAGTAGAAATCTGACTGTATCGATGTGTCCAGCTTCTGCAGCCAGGTGTAACGCGGTGTTACCCAAGTGATTACGTTGATCGATTTGACTGTTATGATCGAGTAATATTTTTAATGTCGTATTCTGGCCATAAGCCGCCGCAATCATGAAAGGGGTGTTGCCTTGTTTACTGAGTATATGAATATCAGGTCGCTTCATGATTAACCTGTGTATTACTTGATCGAGACCGAGTTGTGCGGCTTGGTGAAGTAGGGTTTGTCCTTCACTATCGGTTGCATTAATGGTTTGGGTCAACGGCAAAAGCTGATCAATGACGGGTATTAAACCGAAGCGCATGGCATACCAAAGTGGGCTGTGGCCTTGTTTATCACGTAGCCCAATATCGGACCCCAGGGCGACTAATTCAATGGCAAGATTAATGTGACGTTGTTGCAAGGCAATAATCAGTGGTGACCAACCATTTTTATCTCGTTGATTTATGTCAGCACCATGCGCTAAAACTAATTTGACAGCTTCAATATAGTCTCGCTTGATTGCCCAAATCAACGCACTATTGCCTTTTTTATCGGTGGCATTCACATTGGCACCCTGTTTTAAGAGATGTTCAATTGTGTCGGCATAACCGCCTCTTGCTGCCCAAATAAGAGCCGTTAAACCACTGCTATCTCGGGCACCAATTCGGGCACCTTTACTGAGTAAAAAATTAACGATGGGGGTATGCCCATGCCAAGCGGCTAACATTAATGCGGTTCGCCGGTCTTCATCACGTGCATGGATATTGACGCCTCTATTTACCAGTTTTTTAACCACCTTTGGGTTACCGGCATTCGCCGCATAGATGAGTTCTGTCCAACTGCTAAACGGTTTTGTCGCAGCAAAACACCAGGAAAGGCTACAAAATAGTATGATCAGCGTAGTAATCAGGTGTTGGCAGACCCTTTTGCTGAGTCGGGGAAATGGCAATTGATGGACATTGTTCAAAGGGCACCTATATTTTTTCATTTTCATGACAGTATAATTTGATATTTTAGCTGATAAGCAGCATTTGGGTATGAGTGCATAATAACAACCTTGATAAAATTCAACCCGCATTGTGATTTTCAAACGCTAGGTGACCCAATATCAGTGATAACGTAAATGATTTATTGGTCAACGAATGTTTTGTTTGTTACATATTGTAATTTCACCAAGAATCTTTACAATCTTAAGTGTCAAAAAATCGTTACACCTAAAGCGACTTAATTGTTGTATATGAGTGTTCTAATACCCGATATTGGGTAGTCTAGCGTTCAATAATCGCGAAGATCATTGATTATGCAAGGGTTTTTCTGAAGGTGATAGGTGCTTGCTGTATTGCCGACTGAAAAAGAATTCTTGTGGGATCCAGCTCTCAAGTGAAATCGAATATTAGGCTGCCTAATGCCGGTAATACAATAATAAAATTGATTTGATGAATGTGAGGAGGGAGGCGCGTCAACCGCCTGCTAAATGATAAAACATAGCATCTAGGCATTATCGAAGGATCGTAAACTTTAGCTTAGTATATCTACGCAAAGGGTTTTTTCTCTATGATCGTATTTCATTTTCTAAAATTTGTAACAGATTGATTTTTTGAAGAAAAAGTCATTTTTCATTAAAGTATATAAGCCCTTGAGTCGTAATAATATTAACGTGAGAGTGCATTAAGGTAAGTAACAAAATAGTGGGGTTAATCAATCGTTAAAATGCAAATAACTGCATTGTTTTGAATATATTTTTAATGAAATCAACAGGAATCGGTATAACGATTGAATTTTACGCGGAACCGCAGATCGTAAAAGAAGGTGAGTAATTTTTAATCTACCACCATAGCTATTGTATGGCCGAGTTAAGGAAAATCATTATGGAATCAATGGGTAAATAATATGGCATGGGCATGGAGTGAAATGTTGGTTTTAATGGAGATTTTTAATTAATTTAAGTCTGGAGTCGATAGATTTCAGTCCAATCTTAGCTGACTAAGTTGTGTTATTAAAGTTGAAATGAGGCCTTTTTTATTTTCTATATTGTTTTGTTTGGTGTTGATAATACCCGTTGGTGCTTTTTCCAATGAGTTGAATGATGCCGAAAGTGCTTATGCAACCGGGGAGTTTGCTAAAGCCGCAGCCTTATTGCGCCCTCTAGTGGAAGCAGAAAATTCAGATGCACTCTATCTCATGGCACGTATGTATGAGAGAGGTGATGGGGTCGGAAGGGATTTCAATGAAGCCAAACGTCTTTTTCAACTGGCTGCTGAGCAAGGTCATCAAAAATCGGGTCAGCGCTTAGAGCAACTTGCTGATTCGCAAAATGGCGATGACTCGGTCGTGCTTGAGTGGTATTTGCCTTTGGCAAAAGAAGGTGATCCAGAGGCGCAATATCATATTGGTTTTATGTATGAGACGGGCTGGGGCGTAGTATTCAATGAACAAAAAGCCGTTAAATGGTATAAAGAAGCGGCAAGTTTTCAGCACGATATGGCCCAACTTCGTCTAGGTATGATGCTGTTAGTCGGTGTGGGGGGCGATGAATCTGAAGAGCAAGGTGTTCAGTATATTCGCAATGCAGCAGAAAATGGCAATCGCATTGCTGAAATGCTGGTGCAGGATCTGTTTGATGCGGTCGATGCCGAGAATTTTGACTTTGTTAAAATTGTCAGTGGGATTCGCCGAGTGATAGATGATGGTGAAGAGGCTGTCATTGCGGCATTAACCCGCAGTTTAGAAAATGCAAGATCAAGCAAATTGACATCATCGTCTGTCTCTCGGTCTGAACGCACCCCTCGTATCGAGCGGCAGGTGGCTACAGAGCGTGTGGAAAACAACCGAATTCGATCTGAAAAAGTCATTGCCGACACTCCGTCTCCAAGCAAAAATAGCCAATCAAAGTCCAGTCAACCCAAAGTGAGTGCAATGCAATTCACTCCGCTAACAAATGGTATTGCTAAAAGTAACATAAGCCAAGAAGCATTGAATAAATACTATCGTGCGGCTGAAGAAGGGGATCCGAATGCGCAATTTGAGCTGGGAGTCTTGTATATGCAAGGACGTCAGGTGCCTCAGGACCATCAAGAAGGTTTGCGTTGGTTTAATGAAGCTGCGAAACAAAACCACAGCTCCGCAAAAATCTATTTACAGCTATGGGAAAATAATCTCGATGAAAAAGCTTTGACCGACACTATCGGGGTAACTTGGTTAAGAGAAGCGGCTCGTTCATTAGATGCTGAAGTACTATATCGATTGGGTTTCTTGTATGAATCAGGGCGAGGGGTTGAGCAGAATCCAGGGGAAGCGAAAAAATGGTATCAACTTGCCGCTGCACAAGGACAATCGGAAGCGCAAAGGCGTATTACTTTAATCCAAGCAGATAATTCCATTGGTGATACCGTAGCAGGGCAACCATCAATCATGGATCGTATATTTAATATGGATAATATGGGTGCTGGGTTGGCGGTGAGTATGTTATTGATTGTGAGTTTGATCGCGTTTCACGATAAATTACCGGTCAAACGCTTATCGTCATTATTCAAAAAGTCAGCGAAAAAGGCAACGCCTTCGGATTTTCCAAGCCCAGTAGAGGCAGAAGACTTAAAATTTATTAATGAACTGTGGGGGAATAATAAAGAGGCGGATACGAGCAAAGCCACTTCTGCAGAGGCGCCAGCTAAAAACGAAAGCGTGCCACCGCTGCAAAATTCGAACGGTTCCAGCGAACAAAAACCAGCGACTGAGAATAAGCCAGAATCATCTGCTGTTGAAAAGCCAATTGAACAGCAAAGTAACGAATCAGCTAAAGAGCAAGTCGCAGTAGTTGCTGTGGAAACCGAAGTGTCAATAGCTGAAAGTGGTACGCTTAAACAGGATAATGCTTCGCAAGAAAATCATGCTGCTACCCCATCTGCACCCAATGTGCTAAAGGTCTCGGAAGCTGAGCGTAAAATAGAAACGCCAGTAATAAGTGCGAGTGAACAGCAAGATCAAGTTCAACGCAGTGAATCTTTGGTAAATCAAGCAAAAATAAACTTACAAAATAAAATTAGTCGCAATGAATTATCCGTGGGTACTGGATTTGGTGTGTTGAATGCGGATGATATTTCTGGGCATGGAATATCTCGGCATGAATTAGCCATTGGACGTATTTCTGCAGATACTTTGTATGGAGATAAGACCGCCATTGATAAAGCGGGTAAAGTACTGGGTAGAGGGCGAACACGTCCAGATAAACTTAATGCTGAGACATTATTAGCCAATGCGAGTCCAGCTTTTTCTGGAAAACATAAAACTCATATTTCATCTGGTGAAGCAGCCTTGAACGATCAACAGTTGGCACCGAAACGAAAAAATGATATGAATCTAGAGTCAGATATCGCCATGCCTAACCAACATCGTAAACCCGTGGATGTACATGCACCGTTAACCGATGAAGAAGAAAAATCACTGGCAGAAGTGCACCATAACATAGGTTTAATGTTTTTGAATGGTGATGGTGTGCCTCAAAGCGATTCGCTCGCGGCTAAATGGTATGAGAAAGCGGCAAATGAAGGTTTGCCTGAAGCTCAATTAAGTCTAAGCGAGCTTTATTTAGACGGCAAAGGGGTGCCCAAAGATATAGGTCTAGCCATTGGTTGGCTCAAAAAAGCGGCTGAAGGTGGGCATCCTGAAGCGATTGAGCGATTAAAGAAAATTGGCTAACTTAAAACCGATATTGGGCAGCCTGCTATTTGATCTCGCTTGAGGCCTGGCTCCCATGAGAACTTTTCTTTGCGATTTTCAGATGCTAGGTTGCCCAGTTTCGGTTAAAAAGCTTTCTTTGTATTAAGGTGTACCGTTTTTGACGTCCACCTGTATGCCAATTTTCTTCAAAAAAGGCGTGGGTAACACGCCGCCTGCGCTAACAATCACTGCGTCATTGGGTATGGTGAGTAATTTGCCTTGATGGTCAATGGTGACATCTTTTTCACCGATATTTTTCACATTTGATTTCAATAAAACAGTTAAACGGTTTTCTGCCTCCATTCTGGTCACATTATCACGGTTTTGTTCGGCCGCTCTTGAGAAAGCATCACTGCGGTATGAGAGCGTGGTCGTGGTGCCTTCTTCTTCGGCGATACTAACGGCGGCTTCCAAGGCACTATTGCCTCCGCCGACGACTAAAACGTGCATACCTCGATATTGTTCTGGATCAATCAATCGATAAACGACCTTGGATTGATCTTCGCCAGGGGCGCCAATTTTTCGTGGCGTTCCGCGCCGGCCAATGGAGAGCAATACGGTTTTTGTGTGGTAGGTATTTTGATTGGTTTTAACAATCAATCCTCCGTCATCGGACTGGGTTATCATATCCATTCGCTCTTTGTAGTTGATGCGAATGCCAGTTTTTTGTTCGATGGCGTGCCAGAATTCAACCAGTGGTTCTTTTCTGATTTCGGTTAATTTCACTTCTCCAATAATAGGCAGTATCGCAGTCGATGTCATGACCAGTTTGCCCCGAGGGAAATGAGCGACGGCACCGCCAAGTGAATCTTGCTCTACGGTGATATAGTTTAAATTGGCTTCGTGTGCTCCTAAGGTTGCGGAAAATCCAGCAGGTCCTGCACCGATGATAACAACATCGGTGGGTGCGTCTTTCGCGGTGGCGACGGCCGCTTTGATAGCATCCATGGCTTGTCGTCCTTGGGTAATGGCATTTCGTACCAGGCCCATGCCGCCAAGTTCGCCGGCAATATAAATACCCGGCACATTAGTCTCAAAATCTGGTTTTAGTAATGGGATGTCAACTCCCCGTCGTTCTGTGCCAAACACGAGGGTAATTGCATCCATGGGGCAGGCTTCTTTACATGCGCCATGGCCGATACAATGTGTTGCATTAATCAGTCGTGCCCTGTCGTCAATCAGGCCGAGTACATTACCTTCAGGGCAAGCGGTAACACAGCTGCCACACCCTACACATAGATTGGTGTCAATTAACGGGTGTAAAGACGCGGGTTCGGTAAGTCCTGCCTCTTTAATTCCTATAAAAAAATCAAGGTTTTTATCGCTATCTTTGGTGCGGATACGCTGAAATATAATATAGAAAATGAGTATTGGTATACCATAGGTAAGTATTTCTAAAAAATTGTCGGCGATACCGACAAATAAAACATTGGTAAGATCGATGAAAAACTGCATAACAAATCATGTATCTATCATTGATTTTTAAGTCGTTTGAGTTAAGCGTTAGCTTTATCAATCCAAGTCGAGCACTAAAGGTTAATCCGTGCTCTGTAATACATAGTTAAATGTGGCTACATGTTTCTTTATTTCCTTTCATTCGCTTTGTTACTTTTTCGATTGTCCTTGTCCGCTCTTTCAATTGTTTAACATACTAAGCTATAAGATAGCAGCCGTTATCTTTTGTTTAGCTTTTTTGTTAATAATATCGGTTTTTTGGTTTTTTGCATTGTCTAATTAGAAAAAATTTCATCGTTATGATATCATTACCATATGATATTTATGATTTTTTTAGTTAGGGCTAGTGATGAGTATAGCGTAATTATTATTAATATTCTAAATCATTTTCTTTTCTGAAAAATTGATCTTTGGCCGGTTATCGAAGTCTATAAAAGCAGCAAAGCTATTTGATTTGAAAATGATTTTATGGGCAACTCAATGCATCTTGATAAGTTGTGAAATAGACGTTTTTAATTGATGTTTCATGGTCGTAATTGATAATGCTTAGATTGAAAAGCAGTCATCCTTGCGCTTCAATTTTACCTGGTTAATGGTCATTTAAATTGAGAGGGTATATTCATAGAGACTATTATTTAGGAATGGGTTAATTATTACGTATCCATTCCTTAGCAATAATTAAAATAACGATTGCGAATTGTGATTGCTGGGGAAATCGAAAAGGGGCTTTTTAAAAGATGTCGAACGATACGGGAGAAAAAGCAAAAATAACGGCTGAAATTTTGCGAGGTGATGCCGTTCCTGAGACGGTCGTAGAACAAGATCGTAAAAAATTCTCCAAAGAAGCAAATATTGTCACAGGTATTTTTGGTTTATTAATCGCATCTATTCTTCTCATTTGGTATTTATGGGATCCTGAATACTTAAGTAATGAGAGTGATTTAGTATATGATTTGGGGCTTATTGGTGGGATCATGATGCTCCTCCAATTTCTTTATAGTGCTCGTAAGCGTTTCCCGAAATTGCGGCAATGGGGGGAGTTGAAAGTTTGGTTTGGGATACATGTATTTGTTGGTTTGGCTGCACCGACTATAATTATAATCCATAGTCAGTTTGAAATTGCATCGATTAATGGTGGCGTTGCTTTTTTCTCCATGTTAATCGTGGCGGTCAGCGGTATGGTTGGGCGATATCTTTATAGCCAAGTGAGTTTTGATCTTGCGAATGAGCGTTTAGCGTTGAAAAATCTGCATTCAGTGCTACAAGAGAAAGTATTAAATTCAAAGCCGGAGTTATCCGATCAAATACAACATTTATTAAAGAATTTTATGGTGACTTCTTTTGCTAGCCCTAAAAATGTAGTGTATGCATTTTGGGTTGCTTTTATGGTGAGAATTCGAGCAAAATATTTGTATTTACAAATTTGCCATTTGAGGCCAGCCTCTTCAGCATCACAGGAAGGTACGGTTGCACTTAAGTTATGGGGAGATCACGCAACTTTTACTTCTGTTGAAAAAAAAATAATCAAAGCGTACCTTGGTCTATTAAGCAAGCTAGCACGCCATAACGCGGTTAAGCATTTGTATAGTTTTTGGCGTATCGGGCATATTCCTTTCCTATATTTACTGTTGATTTCTGGAATATTTCATGTGATTGCTGTGCATATGTATTAGCGCGTTTTCTTAACTGTGATATTAAATGGCTAAATGGAACGATTAAAAAGGATGTTTTTAAATTTCGATCGTTTATTCATCTCATTAAGTGTAGTTTTCATTGCTTATTTTTTGTTTTTTTCATTTTGTTATGCGGGAGCGGTGCAACGATTTGAAGGTTTGGTGATGCCAGGTAAGCTGAGTATTGCCCACGCCAAGTATGAAAAAGATTGTGGGAATTGTCACGAAGCCTTTCAAAAAGGCGCTCAGGATAGTTTGTGCATGGATTGCCACAAAGAGGTTGGTAAAGATGTCAAAGATGGGCAAGGTTTCCACGGAAAAATTACCGATATTAAACAACGAAAGTGTAGTGTTTGCCATAGCGAACATCGAGGCCGAGATGCCAATATAGCACCGTTTGATCGCGATACTTTCGATCATTCCCGCACAAACTTTCCACTTCGTGGTGTTCATGACTTACGGACCTGTAACGATTGTCATGATGTTTCTCAAAAATATCGTAAAGCATCGAAAGCGTGTGTTGGATGCCATCGGTCTGATGATGCACATAAAACCAGATTGGGCGATGAATGTGTCAATTGCCATTTAGAGACGGTTTGGGGGGTAGCCTATTTTAATCATGACAAAACAGATTTTGAACTGAAATCAACGCACAGAAATGTGCGCTGTGTCGATTGCCATCCAAATGAACGCTATCAAAAAACGCCCAAAGGGTGCTTGACTTGCCATAAACTGGATGATGTGCATAATGGCGATCGGCGAGAAAAATGTGAAGATTGCCATACGGAGAAAACGTGGGCGGAAATTATTTTTGACCATGACAAAGATACGGAATATAAGTTGGAAGGTCGACATGTCACGGTGAGCTGTCAAGCCTGTCATCAAGGGGATGTATATAAAGAATTAAAAACCAATTGTTATGCTTGCCATCAAGAGGATGATGACCATAAAAAATTGTTTGGCAAAAAGTGCAAAGACTGTCATGTTGTCAAATCTTGGTCGCGTGTGGTTTTCAATCATACAAAGGATACTGAATATACACTCAATGGTAAGCATAAAAAAGTGAGTTGCATTGCGTGTCATAAGGGCGATGTCTATGCGGAGTTAGAGACCGACTGTATTGCCTGTCATCAACAAGACGATGTGCATGAAGGACAAGAAGGTGATGATTGTGGTCAATGTCATGATGAGCGATCCTGGCCAATCAATGTATTTTTTGATCACGGCTTGACTGCTTTTCCTTTATTGTCAAGCCATGCATTTACGCCATGCGAGGAATGCCATATAACGCCTACGTATCAAGATGTGGATAATCGCTGCCAAGACTGTCATATGAAGGATGATGCTGATATTCACAAAAAGCGTCTTGGGTTGAACTGTGAACTCTGTCATAACTCCAATCAATGGAAATTATGGTTTTTTAACCATGATACTCAAACTGACTATAAGCTCACTGGAGCGCATAAAAATTTAGATTGTCATGGTTGTCATAAAACACCGATCAAAAAGAAAATTGAGTTAGATACGACATGCTATTCTTGTCATGCTCAAGACGATCATCACCACGGTGCATTTGGTAACCGTTGTGAGCGATGCCATGTCACCAGATCATTTAAAGCGCTGGCGATAAACAACTAACCTGATTTCCGGTATTGTATCAAAATGGCGTGTGGTAGCAATAAATACTGAATGATGCCGAAATAAGCATAAAATAATAACAAATATTGTTTGTATCACTTTGTTTTTTCAGTTTTTTATTGTGTTGATAGCTGCGTCAGGTAAGCTTCATAAAAAATAATCATTATATAAAACGTTGGTGGGGATATGGGTGTGGCTTTGTGTTATGGAAAACGAATTGTGCGGGTGCTGATGTTTGTACAACGCGTAATATCGCCTCTGAAATTTTACCTTATTTGTTAAATCCCCTTTTATTCACTGGTAAGGAACGTACTCGAAAGAAGTGAGGAAACTTGCGTTCAGCTTGAGTCTTTCGGAATGTTCTAGTTGAAATAATGTAGCGTTTGCAAATGCTAGGCTGAGTTTTTTCGACAAAAGAATGTTCAATAAGATACTGAAGATGAGCTGCAACATGACTCTATGAGTTCGTATACGCTCTGAGACTTAAATCCAAATGATTTAAATAAATACGCTTATGAGTTCAGTGTATTTGTTAATTAAAATGAGTTGTATTGTAGCATGTCTAAAAAGCTTACATGTAAATTAAGCACTATTTTTAAGATAGGGCAGTTTGCGATTTTAGCATCTTTTTTTGTTTTTAAATCAGTTTACGCTGGTGATCTATTAACAAGCGTTGATTTTTCTGAAAAAGCCGATATGACCGAAATGAAAGTGCATTTTTCGAAAACATTTTCTTATCGAAAACATTTTCCAACCAGCCGCGGAAAAATCATTCAGATTTTAATAAAACCTGATGATAATGAAGCGAATGCAGGCTTTTATAAAAAACGAGAAATGATCAGTCCAGGGGAAAACGCTCCAATAGGTATTCGTGATATTATTTTTGAAGGAAATGTAAAGGGAGGACCTTATTTAGTGGTTCGATTTAAAAAAATAGAAACCTTTACTTTATCAAAGGAAAAAAACTCAAATGTGCTAACAATTCAAGTCAAACATAGTCAGGCTGCGCCGATATTTAGCACGCGATCTGAAAGACAACAAACAAGACGAAATGGACCAAAGAATGAAAAAGCAGATCAAATGATGCGCGATGCGAGAGATGCTTTAACGCGTGGTGACAATGCGCGGGCGCTTTTATTATTTAGTCAATTATTAGATATGCCTGATCACTCATATATTCATGACGCAAAAGAATATTTGGGATTAGCTCGTGAACGTAGTGGTCAACTTGAATTGGCCAAAAAGGAATATGAAGATTACTTACGGTTATATCCTAAGGTGCGAAGAGCCGGGACAGTTAAACAACGTTTGATGACCTTGAATGCACGGATGGAGCGCCGTAAAACCCGGAAGTTAGCTCAAACAAAACGTTCAGCTGCAAGAAATAAATCGAGAGGTATTGGGCGCAATGATTTTTTTGGTCGATTATCACAAATTTATTTTAACGCTTGGATGGATACTGAAAGCAAGCCTTCGAGCCGCAGTCAGAACCAGTTATTATCTTTTTTTGACTTAACAAAACGCTTTCGTAACGAAGATCGTGATTTGCGGCTGGTATTTAATGCGAGTAGTTCACTAGGTTTGTTAGATGAAAGAACCCATGAAGCGAGAGTGCGGTCCATCTATGCTCAATACAAAGGGATGAAAAATAAGATGAGCGGCTCCATTGGACGTCTATCGGTTAGTAGTGGTGGTGTATTAGGGCGTTTCGATGGTTTTACTGTTGGTTATGAATATAAGCCTAAGTGGTTTATTCACGGCGTTCTAGGCGCACCTGTTGATTTTTCCGAACATCAGAAAATTCAGACGGATCGACCTCTGTATGGAATGCGGCTCCAAAGTGAAGAACTGTTTACCCATTGGAAGGGCAGTAGTTATGTCATTAAACAAGATGTTAATGGTATTACTGATCGTTTTTCGATGGGCGCCGATGCTCGTTATTTTCGTAATAAAAATGTTTTTTATGCACTGCTTGATTACGATATTTCTTATAAGGTACTCAATTTTTTGACAGCCCATTATGGTACGCAAGTTAACCCGAAAACAAAATTTGATGTCCATTTTGATCGTCGTCGTAGCCCAGTCATGTTAACCTCCAATGCGGCCAATGGTTTGACCAGCATAACGGACGAAAATATTACCGCTCAACTGGGTATTCCATCAGGAGCCGCAAGCTCACCCGACAATACGGCGGCGGATCGGATTAAGCGTAATCCAAGCATTAAAACGTTATTGGATGAAGGTGTTTCAGAAGATGTCATAAGAGACCGAGCCATTGAAAACACGGGCCATTCAACCTTAGTGACCATTGGTATGACGCATCAAACGAAAAAGGACTTTCAAATCAATACAAATCTTACATTCTCAAAATATACCCCGGGCACCAGTGTGATTGATGAAGAAGATGATGAGAATAAACCGCCGAAGGATTCGATATTTGAACTTGATGGGTTTGATTACATGTTTTCCGGGCAATTTATATTAAGAGAGCTGTTATTTGATCGAGATACCTACATGGCCGGGGTGCGTACATCAAATAACAAAACAAGTAATCGATATTCGGTAAATTTTTCTGTCAGAGCGCCTTATGGTAAAAGCTGGAGATTTGATGGTCGGCTTAATGTTATTTATACAAAAAATATCGAAAAAAACCTGGTGGCAGGTAAAGTTTCTCCGTCTTTTAAAGCGGAATATCGTTGGAATAAAAAAATGACAGTCGAAACTAATTTTGGTGTTGATATAAATAAAACTCAAGCGATTAATGAAGACTATGTTTGGTCATATATTAACTTTGGGTATCGTTATATTTTTTAGTGAAATTATGAGACAGCATAAATTTATTCGATATTCACTTTTTCACGACGCATTTTTAACATCGCTCATAACCGATATTGGGTCACCCAGCGTTTTATCTCGATTGACCATTGATTTCTAAAGACTTTTCAAAGGTTAGGTCGCCCAATATCGACGCTAAGGTTAGCAAATCCATATACCGATACGTAGGGTATGAAAATTAAGGCATCAAATTGGAAATTGGGTTTATATATTGTAGCGGGTATTTTAGCCGTTTTATATGGCCTGCAAATTATACAAGCTCCGGAAACCGTATTGGACGATGTGATTGTTTTTGAAGAAGGTAATAAATTGGTAGTTCAAATCAAATTTAACCTTCCCGTGCGTTATGAAAATCATTTTCCTGAGGGATTTGGGAATTTCCTACAGATTAAGGTACGCATTGTCTCACTGATGGGAGGAAAAACCAATGAATACCTGAATCGTGATGCCATCTTGCCCGGATTTATTGAGTTGGTTCCCATTGCGAATATTGCTTATGAAGGCAATGTGCCAGGTGGGCCATTTCTTTCACTGAAGTTTAGTGAGCCTATTAAATTTCAGGTGGGCGAAGACTTAAATACATCGAGCATTGTCATTCATGTACCGAAAATGCTTTAGATCGTTAAGTAAACGAACGTGCACTTTACTTCTTCCAGTGATTGAAGAACAAAAGCAAGCAGTTACGGGCCTTAGTGCCAACTGTTGATGATTTATGCTAAAAAATCTGAATAACATGCAGTTTACTTTTAAAGGTAAAGTGTAATCTGAGTTTAGCGTATAATGGGGTGAAATAGATGAACTTTTACACAGAAGCTGCTAATATTATTATTCACATAAAAGCCTTTTTTGGGTGCTTAATAAGGGCGCAATAACACCAAGCTACAACATAAGCAAATGTCTGGGGAATGGGGAAACAACTACACTTTCGAGGCTGGATTGCGTCTTTACTTGCACGTTCATGCCCGCAAAATCACTCTGTCCGAAATCCATGCGATTTGCCTGGGGTTCCAGGAGGCATTTTGCGCATTAAAAATATCAATTATTATAAAGTGGTAATAGCAGCCAAAAAGACAAGCGTTAAAGTATTTTTGGCAATATGTTTAATCTGTTTGTGTTCTATTAGCCTAACTGGTTTGGCTGAAGAGATTGATATTACTGAAGATTTTGACCACTCTTTAACAGGTTTCCCGCTATTTGGCCAGCATGTAGAAATCGCATGTGAAAATTGCCATATTAATCAAACGTTTAGGGGTACCCCCCTCATTTGTAGTGACTGCCATAACGGCACTCGAGCCGGTGGCTTCTCAGCTAACCATATTCCCACAACCCAACAATGCGACGCATGCCATGATCCTCATGGATTTGATATTGTGCCCAATATGGACCATGCGACCATGTCTGAACCTTGTAGTACGTGTCATGATGGGGTCTTGAGCTCAGGTCGTTCTGTTGGTCATATCCCTATTTCTCAAGAGTGCGATGCGTGTCATTTCATAGGATCGAGTTGGCAAACTCATTTTTTTAATCATGATGGCATTAGCAATGGTTGTGTTGAATGTCATAACGGAACAAATGCGACGGGTAGAACAGCGGATCATATTTCTACTAATACTACATGCGAAGCTTGTCATACGGTAAAGATTTGGAGTCCGGTGAGTCATGTGGATCATGATACCGTGGTTGGGCCTTGTAGTTCGTGCCACAATAATTCCATTGCTGGTGGCGTACACGTAACACATATACCGATCAGTGATGAGTGTAATGTTTGTCATATAGGTGCCGGGTCAAGCTGGGTAAACCGGGTTTTTTTAGAGGACATTCATTCTAGCATTACAGGTGGATGTGAAGCCTGCCATAATGGTGTTACTAATGCCCCTGGTAAATCCGTCAATCATGTCTTGAGTACCGGGCAGTGCGAAGCTTGTCATTCGCCAACGGGCGGATCTTTTCAATTTTACCATCAGGTAGATCATGCTGAATTATTAACCGAAAGTTGTGTCGCTTGTCACGTGTCTGGCGGACGTATACCCGCAACAGTGAAAACCTCTGACCATGTTTTATCAACGGATGCTTGCGGTAAATGCCATACTAGCGGCGATACTTTCGTACCTGCATTAAAAACGGATCACGATGAGGTGATAGGTAGTTGTAGTGACTGCCATAACAATGTCGATTATGAAGGAAAATCAGAAAACCATATTCAAACTGTCGAAGAATGTGATATTTGCCACAGTACCATCGACTGGACAGACACTCACTTCAATCACTCTCTCGTTGATACTAGTGTTTGTATTAATTGCCATAATGGTTTTGGTGCTCGTAGCAAAAACCCAGGTCATGTGAATACCTCTGATTTATGTGAATTTTGCCATAATGAAAATAGTGGTGGTTGGGATACCTATATAGTTGATCATAATGAAGTGATTGGTGTGTGTACAAGTTGCCATGCTGATGACAAAACGGCGACCCATATACCAACCATTTTGGAATGTGAGGCGTGCCATAATTCACGAGCCAGTTGGCTTGAAAATATTGTTTTTTCTCATGAGGGTATAGAGATTGGCTGTATTGAATGCCATAACGGTTTATCTGCCACGGGAAAAACCCAAGATCACATTTTAACAAGTGATATATGTGAGGCTTGCCACTCTCATACGTTTAATAATTGGGAACAACTTCTTCTGGTTGATCACAGTGAGGTGATTGGTGATTGCGAGACGTGTCACAACGGTATTATTTCGACTCCCAAGAACAATACTCACATTTCAACAACCGATAATTGCCGTGCCTGCCACAGTACTCGTAAGTGGGTGCCGGTAGTAACCGTGGATCACAATGATGTGGAGGGTGAATGCGCGACTTGCCATAATGATATAATCGCTATTGGCAAGCACGCGGAACATATTACCACCAGCGATTCGTGTGGTGTGTGTCATAGTACCATTGATTGGGTAACGGTGACGGTCGATCATAATGAAGTGGAGGGAGTCTGTAAAAATTGCCATAATGCTACGCTTGCAGAGGGTAAATCCGCCGACCATGTGAATACCACCGAAGTCTGTGAAGCGTGTCACTCCACCAATGTTTGGTCGCCCGTTGATGTGGTAAATCATACGGAAGTCGTTGGCAGTTGTGATTCATGTCATGATGGCAGCAAGGCGCCCCCCAAAACATCGGATCATATTCAAAGTACAGAGGCATGTGAGGCTTGTCATTTTACGACTCAGTGGATGCCTGCATTAAAAGTGGATCATGATCATGTGCTTGGCAGTTGTGGTGATTGCCATAATTCTTCGGTTGCCGCAGGTAAACCCGCCAATCATATTGAAACGACCGATGATTGTGGAGCTTGTCATAAGCCAGATAATTGGGAAGAAATTATAAAAGTTGACCATAATGTTATTTTAGGGACGTGTGACAATTGTCATGATGGGATTCGTGCTACCGGCCGAAATCAGGCGCATATTCTAACAACACAGGCTTGCCAGGCCTGTCATTCTTCAACAATTTGGAAGCCGGCTATTAGCGTTGATCATAATGAAGTGATTGGTGAGTGCATTTCTTGTCATAACAATAGCTCAGTTCCTGGCAAAAGCTCCCGTCATATTAAAAGTACAGATCAATGTGCAACCTGCCATAACACGACAGCTTGGGCTCCGGTGAACCAGGTTGACCATAGCGGTTTCACCGATCCTTGTGGTACGTGTCACAATGGTGATACGGCAGTGGGTAAAGGTAATACTCATATATTAACTTCTGATATGTGTGAAAGCTGCCACTTTATTTCAGCCTGGATACCAATTACTGGGGTTGATCATTCGCATGTGCTTGGTATTTGTTCGGATTGCCACAATAACGATATTGCAATCGGTAAATCATCCGGTCATATAAATACTAATGATATATGTGATGATTGTCATTCTGATGCGCGCTGGATACCGGTAGTTAAAGTTAATCATTTAGATGTGCAAGGCGTTTGCATTGATTGTCATAACGGGACGACGGCGATTGGAAAAAATATTCGGCACCCGAATACGACTAATGTATGCGACACTTGCCATGCCACCTCGGTATGGAAACCGGTTATTAAAGTGGACCATGATAATGTGATAGGGCCGTGTTCGTCATGCCATCATCGTTCTTCTCAGCATATTTCCACAAGTGATGTTTGTGATGCGTGTCATTCCACGCTTTTATGGTCACCTGCGATTGGCGTGGATCATGTGGAGGTATTTGGGGCATGTGACAGTTGTCATGATGGTGTGATCGCCAGAGGGCGCTCAACATCGCATATCGCAACCTCCACGTTGTGTGAAGCATGCCATCGTGTGATGTCTTGGGTTTCATATACCGTTGATCATAATGAGGTGCAAGGCGTCTGTGTGACCTGTCATTCTGCACCTGGAAATCATATTGCAGCAGGTGTAGAAGGTCGATGTGATCGCTGTCATTCAACGACTACTTGGTTAGATCCAACCTCTCCATTGTAGATATTCGCTACGAGCTATCATCAAAAGCGAATACCTAATTGCGCGGCGGCGGATAGCCCATTACGTTGTTGATTGGTCGCTATTGCCATATCAGCGTGAATGCCAAACAACCATAGACCGAACCCAGCGGTTAATTCACTCATTTTTGCATCGGGTAGATTGTAGCGATAGCCGAGCCTTAATTGTAATAATCTAAAATCGATTTCCGTACCAACTGATGCGAATTGATATTTACGTGCATTAGTTAATAATTGAGTTTCTGTTAAGTCGTAATCGAAGGCAAATGTCGTTCGACGGGCGGTGCGTGCAATACCGATACGAGCCTGTGGTTTTAATTCGATGGTATGATTTAATGCGGTATTGAGTGATCGAGGGATAACATCTTTTATAACGAATCCATAATTCCAAAATGAATTGATATATCCGGCAATACCCATGTCGAAATTTAAATGTTTATGATTTTTTTCTCCGTTATGCAGAATATATTCGGCTTGATCGAACTCTTTGGCGATAAATTTATAATCATAACTGCGAATGTCTTTAAATTTCGGTGTTATTCCCCAGGTAAATTGATGTTGCAATAGGGTTTCTTCACTGGCGATGGAGAAGCCAAACTCAGTGACGATGAGTCCAGTGAGCTCGGCAAATGAGGTAAAGTTTTCTATTGGATCGATCAGAGTGAAAATATCATCAATTCTATCGCCATTTAAAATAGCTAACGCAGACTCCATACTGTTGACATCGGCATTCGCAATAATAGCGCGGGCATGGACGTTTCCCCACATGTTAGCGAAGGCAGAAATACCTATTTTTTTGCTCGGAATGCCGATAATTAATGCCGAGCTGGCATGAGCTTCCAGGTTTTTGTGTGACAGATTTTCAAGTGCATTGAGTAAATCAGTGCCTTGTGAAGCTGCAAATTGCCGACGTTCTACAAAGCTTTGATCATTATCATTTGTGCCTTGTAAATTAATAAGCGCTTGGCTAAATTTAGCAATATAGTTATTTTTTCTAAAATCGTTCTGCCAACGATAGAGATCGTTTTGGTCGTCAATTTTACCGCTAACAATAGGTGTTTCTAGGCTAAAGTCATCGTCTTGCCGGAAAGTAGCTAGCATGGCGGGATTGTAGAAAACAGCATTTGTACTAGTACTTGACGCAACACCGGTACCGCCTTGTGCCAACGAGTGTGCATCTGTGGCAATCAATGGGGCGGCTTGAATGCTGACGACAAAAAAGCAACTGATTAGTGCGCTACAAGCTGTTAGGTATATTTTGGCGTATTTTTTTTCCATAAGGAGTGATTAATCGTTTGTTTTTTCGTTGCAGTGTTGGTAGATGTAAGCCACACCTGATGGTAACTAAGATTGTATGGTAAAAAGTTAAGCAATAATACCTGTATTTTACTTGGTTAGCGAAAATCAAAGTACTTTTATGCGCATTGTGTTAGCGCTGGCTGGTATTTATTAACTCACTGAAATAAAATAATTTATTGTATTTTTAACCGGTTTAGATGGCGAATCTAGCAAAGGTTTTTTATCTGAGAAAGAACAGGGTGGTTTCTGCCTGTTCTAAAATCTTCTAGAAAAACAATTCATTATCTAATTTTTCGATGTTAAATTAACCGATATTGGAAAAATAGATATTATTGTAGTCAGTTAATGATCTTTGTGATCGTATAGTAATATTCTGTTTTCAATTAATTTTTAGACTGTTGTGACGATAAAACAGCACAATAAAAAGATTTAGTGAGGAACGCATGGCGAATAAATGAATACTTTGCTAGACTTGATCTTAGATAACTATTATAAGGGTAGCGTTAAAAAGGCGTGTGGGATAGGCTAAAAAAAAACCTTAACTATATTGGTGAAAGATAGAAATATACACTAAACCTCATAAGGTTGGTATAAAAATAAGATAGTTTTAAGGTGGATAGTGTGGGGCAGATTGGGTCGTGTGGGTTGAATTTTAAGTATTGATGATGAAAGTTAAAAATTAACATCACCCCCCTGTTTACAACTCCTGTTGTCACTTACAATAATCATAAATAGTTTTCTCTGTATCTCCATACCTCTTTTTTTCATTGCTATACCTTAAAGTAGTAGATGGAATTGTTCAATCCGTTGCCAGTCAAGATAATAACAACCAGTAAAAGTTTAAATTTTATGTGGTATCGAGTGGCTAGATTTTCAAATTATGTACACTCGTTAAGAAATAAAGCAATGGGTAACGTAATCAAATTAAAGTACATCAGAAATATTGTTTCTAACAGTTGCGGCCGATTATTGTTTGGCAGAGATTAAAGTACGATGGACGATCTGGATTTCAATGTTACGTTTGTTCAGTGAAGAGCACGTACGCAAATAGCTCAGGTGGGGTGGGTTATGATAGAGGAAAGAGCTTCAATACGAAGTTCACGAGTACATAACAGTATAAGTGATAGTGTAACGGAAGTAGCAACAAGCAAGATTGACGCTGTATCATGTCAAAAAGCCAATGGTCAGCTCCATTATTTTGAGCGCTTTTGTCATCTAACTTATATTATTCAACATATGAAAACAAATATGAACTTAGCTCAGTCGTCCATACGGGAAAGAAGCTTGATGGATTTGTCCAGGTGCTTTTGGTCGAGTTTGTTATGTGTTTTCTTGCTGATGACTGTTACATCTGTTGCTTGGGCGAAAATAGAACGCAATAGTAACACAATTGGATCCGCATTGACTGTTAGCCAATTACCGGCACATCATTTACCGCTCACGGCAAACGACATTTGTGCAAGTTGCCATACTGATAACAACTGGTTAATTTCCAAAATAGATCATTCAGCATTATCTGGTACTTGTGTGAGCTGCCACAATAACATTTTTTCCGGTGGTAAATACGAAACGCACCTGGCGACTCAAGATAGCTGTGAAGCTTGCCATGCCACGAATACTTGGGAACAGATTGCTAATTTTGACCACCAGCTCGTCACCGGGACGTGTATCAGTTGTCATGATGGGGCTCGCATTGTAGGTAAATCAATGGATCATTTGGTGACAAGTAATAACTGTGAAGCTTGTCATACAACAATGGTGTGGTCTACGGTCCAGGTGGCTAATCATGATGAAATGTATGGCACTTGTGAATCATGTCATAATGGTTCGAGCGCAACCGGTTTGCCTAGCGATCATATGGTAACAGTCGATTCTTGTAATGCCTGCCATGAAACATTTGCTTGGACGACTTTAAATAGTAACGCGGTTATTGCCATGGGTAGTGATCCGATTACCCGCTTACGTAGTAAAACCTTGGCCAGTCGGGCCTTCGGGTTTGATCATGCTGCTAGCAATGCCACCACCAATTGTGGGCAATCTGGATGTCACGATGGGGCCAGTGGGTCGACCGGAAAAAACCTGGGACATGTGAATAGTACCAATGCCTGTGATGCTTGCCATTTGTCGACATTAAGCTGGAGATTAGTCTCCATTGATCACCAACAAGTGATAGGTCAGTGTATTGATTGCCATAATACGCCAACAGTTGTTGTGCCATCGGCCGTGACCGCTAAACCAAATAATCATATATCAAGCACAGATACGTGTGAGGCCTGTCATTCACCACAAGTATGGAAACCGGTACGTTTCGTCAACCATGAGCATGTGCTGGGTACTTGTTTAAGTTGCCACAACGGCACTATCTCACCAGGAAAACAAGATATCTCTGCAGGTAAACCGGTGCACATTCCCTCCAGTGAGGCGTGTGACTCCTGTCATGCTACATTTACTTTTGCGCCTACCCAGCAAATTAATCACAACGAAGTGCAAGGCACCTGCGAGAGCTGCCACGGAGAAAATGAATATGGGGCACTTTTTGGGAACAAAACAGTGGATCATTTGGTATCGAGCGAGGCATGTGGTACCTGTCATACCACAAAATCTTGGAGAGCAGGCGCCAAAGTCGATCATAACCAAGTGGATACCGCAAATTGTACGACATGCCATGCGCCAGCCCCGGAAGGGATAGCCACACCTAAAACAGCCAATCACATTCCAACTTCAGATGCTTGCGGGACTTGCCACAATACCACAATATGGCGAGTAGTGACCTTTGTTGATCACAATGAGATTCTAGGGGCATGTTTTGATTGCCATACCGGATCTATCGCAGAAGGAAAATCAAAAAACCACGTACCCACCAACGATAAATGTGAGGCGTGTCACACAAGCTCAAGCTGGTCACCCTTGCTTGCAACCGGTTATGATCATGCACAAAATCAACAGGGTGTGGTGTGTAGTTTTTGCCATAATGGTGGTTTAGCAGAAGGCAAGAATGCCACCCACATTCAGACCATCGCAGAATGTGACACCTGTCATAAAATAGAGGCATGGGGCGGGGTAACTCCAGCTCAAATACACAGTAATCTAACTCAGTCGTGCGTCTCTTGCCACAACGGGAATGTATCAACCGGTAAGAATTTTGGTCATATAGAGAGTTCTGATGCATGTGATAAGTGTCATGAGACCATTTCTTGGACGACACGTAAGGTGGATCATGCAGAAGTTGCCACGGGTCCCAATGATTGTATTGCATGTCATGATAATTCTACGGCGTCAGGTAAGACCCCGGGTCGACATATCTTGTCGACCGATATTTGTGGTGCCTGCCATACAACAGCCGTGTGGGTACCCGATAAAAGCGTGGATCATCAGGAAGTATTGGGGGCTTGTGCGAGTTGTCATATTGATGGTTCAGACAGTGGTGGTAAGAATGATGGGCCGAACAAGTCACATATTAATACTACGAATACTTGTGATACGTGTCATTCGACTGTAGCTTGGGTGCCAGCACGTTTTGTTGATCATAACGATGTGCAAGGTGATTGCCTTGCTTGTCATAATGAGATCATTGCGGGAGGCAAAGAAATTGCGCCGACTCCGCATATTGAAACCTCTGATGCGTGTGATGCTTGCCACTCTACATTGCGTTGGTCACCAGCCACCAGCGTCGATCACACAGAAATATTTATTGATTGCCTGCAATGCCATGATGGGAGTGGTACGATCACTCAAAGTGGTAAATCCGCTGATCATATTGATACCTCCGACAATTGTGGTGCTTGCCATTTGACGACGGTTTGGACGCAAACCCCTAATTTTAACCATGATGAAACCACCAATGTAAAATCCTGTGCAACCTGTCATGAAGGTCAAACGGCTTCCGGTTTACCGCGTTTTCATATTCCAACCACCGGTCAGTGTGAACATTGCCATAATCCACTAGGATGGCAGACGTTAAATACCTTCATTGATCATGAGGGGGTGGATGCTGAGTGTTTTTCATGTCATAACGGTACCACGGTGACCACGGGTAAATCTGCACAACATATTCCATCAAGCAGTGAATGCCAGATGTGTCATGTTGTGACGCCAGGAATTGGTAGGAGCGGTGTCACCTGGTTAGATGTGCCATCTGCGGATGTGAATCATGATTTTGTGTTGGGTCGATGTCTCACTTGTCATCGGCCTAACGGACCGGCAACAACGATAAAATCCGCCGATCATATCAATTCGGGAGATGATTGCAGTTTATGTCATGTGACGGCGCCGCAGCTTTGGACAGGCATTTTGAACTCGGCCGTTGATCACGGACCCGGCGGTGTGATTGGTGCGTGTGAGAGTTGTCATGATGGTAATATCGCCATGGGCAAAAATGACGGACCTAACGCAACTCACATCAACTCGACAAATGTGTGTGGCGAATGTCATGAGCCACCTCCGACCCCTGCATGGGACGTTATCTCGACCTTGGTAGACCATACCCAGGTGATTGGTATAGAGAATTGTGCAGGCAATTGCCACAATGGTGAAGTCGCTGTGGGTAAATTAACAGGTTCTTCGGCGTTCCATATAACAACGTCGGATGAATGTGCAGCGTGCCATTCGACGAACAGCTTTGTACCAGCTGTGCGAGTGGATCATTCCGAGATCTCGCTAGCCTGTGAAGAGTGTCATGCTGTAACTTTGACCAATAATTTAGCCAAAGGGAAATTTGACGGTGCGACTGGATCTCACATTGATTCATCAGATGTATGTGATGCTTGTCATTCGACCATTCAATTCGTGCCGGAAATTTTTGTGGATCACGATGAAGTGATTGGCATTGAGGCCTGTGGTGCCAACTGTCACAATGGCACCATCGCGATTGGTAAAGAAGGTAAAGTGGGTGGGCCGACTAATTTTCATATCACAACGTCGGAGGCATGTGAGCAATGCCACACCACCCAGACGTTTATCCCGGCAGCGGTGGTTGATCATAATGAGATCACCCTGGCATGTACCGAGTGTCATGATGGTAGCGGCACCAAGGCTCAATCTTACAAATCAAATCTGCATATCGCGACCACTGAGGTTTGTGATGCCTGCCATGATACCTTTCAATGGATGCCTGCGACCGATGTGGATCACGATCAGGTATTAGCACTCGAAGTGTGTGAAGCTTGCCATGATGGCGTGGCGGCGGTGGGTAAAACCTCCGGTCATATTCCGACCAAGGATGAATGTAACGCTTGTCATACAGCTAAACCCACACCATGGGAGTCTATCTTCGTGGTTGATCATGGACTCGTCGTTGGTACTTGTGAAGGGTGTCACAATGGTGTCTTGGCTACGGGTAAATTCGATGGAGAGTCAGGGATGCACATTACCGCCACCGAGTCGTGCGCGGCTTGCCATCTTATTTATCCAACACCATTTACTGAGGTGTTCAAGGTGGATCATAACGAAGTGATCGGTACCGATAGCTGTGGAGATAATTGCCATAATGGGGTGATTGCCACGGGCAAATTGGGTGGAGACTCAGGGACACACATTGAAACTTCGGATTTCTGTGGAGCGTGCCATAATACTCAACAGTTTGTACCCGTTACGGTCGTTGATCACAATGAAATTGTGATCGCATGCCAACAATGTCATGGCGATGGTGTTGGGTTGGCGCCTGGGCGAGACAGTGGTGCCACAGTCCATATTGATAGTCATCAGACCTGTGATTCCTGCCATGACACCACCACGTGGGAGACGGTTCGAGTGGATCATTCAGCCATTGATATTGACTTGTGCACTCAATGTCACCTTGATGGTGGCCCAGGGGGTGGTAAAAATGAAGGCAGTCAACCTCATATGCCAACTACGGATACTTGTGAATCCTGTCATTCTAAGCAAAGTTGGATTCCGCCGGTGAACGTTGATCATAATGAAATTGTTGTCCAGTGTATTGAATGCCATATTGCTGGAGGGTATTCAAATATCAATATGGGGACAAATCACATGCCGACTCTGACAGATTGTGGTGAATGTCATTCGACATCGGCATTTGTGCCGCAGATTGCTGTTAATCATGATTATGTTGATGCGCCAACCTGCGTGACTTGCCACAATGGTTTTTTTGGACCGAGCAAGTTAGACGGACCCAGTCGATCTCATATTTCCACCACCGATTTGTGTGATGCATGTCATGTGACCGATACTTTTATTCCAGTGAAGCGGGTGGATCACAATGAGGTTAACATTGGCATCGATTGCGGTACCTCTTGTCACAACGGGCAGACGGCAACCGGGAAACATGCGACGCATATTCTGACTACCGAGAATTGTGATCCTTGCCACACCACCACCTCTTGGGCACCGGATACTATCGATCATAATGAAACAATAGGCACGTGTGAAAGTTCAGGTTGTCATAATCCACCAGCAACCCACGTAGCTGTCAATGTGGTTGTTAATTGTGACACTTGCCATTCGACCACGACTTGGTTAGATCCGCTTCAGCAATTACCGGCGCCTGCCGCTTTGTTTTAATTTCATGTAGTCCATTTCTCATATAAAAAAGACCTCAATTTTGAGGTCTTTTTTTATTGTCTATTTTTTCTTTTCCAACCTTTATACTCGTAGCGTTTGATATTTAGGCTTTATTGCTGGCCTATTTTCGCCCTGACTGCGTTGAAACTTCGCGCCATAGCTTAGGCTATGACTTGTCGTTTCGCCTTGTCAGGACGAAAATATGCGTCGCACTCAACATCTAAATATCAAACGTTACGAGTATAGTTTTATTGTCGGTATTGGTTTTCCTGCGCCAAATTTTGCATGTTTTTTAGCAATGCTGAGTTGTTATGGTAGGAGGTGTATTTATGGAAATGTCAGTCGTTAATACAGTTCGTGAAAATGTGTGGCCATTACCTTTTAACGCACAGGGGATTGAGTGGTTACAGGGTGTTGGAAATACGCGCATTGTGGAGTTCTCTGCAGGGAAGAACGTATTTCGTGATGGCGAAGCGTGCGCCAATTATCTTTTCTTGATGGAAGGAGTGATTCGAGTCCATAAAATTTCAGAGGAGGGTCATGAAATTACGTTGTATCGAATACGGGCGGGCGAAGCCTGTGAATTGACAACCTCGTGCATGTTGGCGGATGACATGTACCATGCGGCGGCGATTACTGAAACCACCACAAAAATAATGCTGATTTCAAAAGATTGTTTTCAAAAAGCGTTGGTGCACTCCGATGCGTTTCGTCGTTATGTGTTTGTTTCTGTCGAGAAGGGCATGCATGATTTGCTTTCGTTAATTGAAGATGTGGCGTTTGGCGCGGTAGATCGCCGTCTGGCCAGGTGTTTGTTGGCTAATCAAGATGATATGGCGATTGTTCCGATGACACATCAAGAATTGGCCATTGATTTGGGGACCGCTCGTGAAGTCGTCAGCCGAGCCTTAAAAAAATTTGAGAAGCAGGGTTGGATACACTTACATCGAGGCTGGCTTGAAGTGGTCAATGAAAAGGAATTAAATAATTTACTAAAAAAGTGTGTCTAGTGTGACTTTGTTACGGAGCGGCAGGCTTGTTAAGTGTGTAATCAAGGTATGGGAAGTTATTGAGTAGCCCCCATTGGTAACAAGATTGGTTAAACACAAGAGGAGCGTCAGCAATGAGCAAGCAAGAGACAAAAACTTTCATTCACCAAAATTTAGGGTTAGTGGACCGAATATTTCGAGTGTTACTTGGCACAGCGATGCTTGGAATTCCTTACTTTTTATTGCTGCAACATGGGGCAGTTGCTCAATGGTGGCAATCGAGTTTGATGGCGTTATCCGTTTACCCTTTTTTGACCGGTATTTTAGGCACCGATCCTATTTATCGATTATTCCACATAAAAACCTGTGGTTTATCGAATCGAAACCAGTGTGGTAGTTTTCCTTTTCAGGTGGATGCGATGGCTGGACATAATCCGATTGCGGATTCTGATTTAGAGCACACGTTGCTGCATTCACATCATGAGGAAAAAAACGCCTAGTTCGGTTAAATATCATAAGATACTGATTTAATTAATAAAAATAGAGCCACGGATGGCTCTATTCACTTCCTTAACCCCAATTGATTAAATAATAAACTTTTCCCGTCGTATTTTGTGCTGCCTCATGACAGGTTTTGTCATACCCCCATGGCGTAAAATAGGCTATGATTCAGGCCTTTGAAAAGCAACTGTTAACGTAATGAACGCCATGAGTAAATTATTTAACCGACGGAAAACCGTCGCGGTTAACGTGAAGGATGTGACGATTGGCGGTGATTCGCCCATTGTTGTGCAATCAATGACAAATACTGATACTGCTGATGCAGTTGCCACCGCCGTTCAGGTATCCCAGCTTGCCAAAGCGGGTTCTGAGTTGGTGCGTATTACGGTGAACTCAGAAGAAGCGGCTGAGGCGGTACCCGAGATTCGGGAACGACTGGATCGTATGGATTGTGATGTGGGTTTGATCGGCGATTTCCATTTTAATGGGCATAAATTATTACAAAAGTATCCAGCCTGCGCACAAGTGCTGGACAAATATCGCATCAACCCAGGCAATGTGGGGCGTGGTAAGAAAAAAGACAGTCAATATGCCACCATGATTGAAATGGCCTGTCTCTACCAAAAACCGGTGCGTATCGGGGTGAATTGGGGAAGTTTAGATCAGGCACTGATGGCCAGTTTGATGGATGAAAACGCTAACATAGCCCAACCGAAAACCTCAACTGAAGTAATGCATGAAGCGTTAATACGATCTGCGCTCGATAGTGCGGCAAGGGCTGAGGAGATTGGTTTGGCGCGAGATAAAATTGTGCTATCTTGCAAAATGAGCGGTGTGCAAGATTTGATTTCTATTTATCGAGATTTAGCACAACGTTGTGATTATGCGTTACATCTTGGCTTAACCGAAGCGGGGATGGGCAGCAAAGGCATTGTCGCATCAACTGCCGCGTTAGCCGTATTGTTGCAGCAAGGCATTGGCGACACGATTCGAATTTCGCTGACGCCTGAACCGGGCGGGGATCGAAGTCGAGAAGTGATTGTGGCGCAGGAAATATTGCAAACTATGGGGTTGCGAGCTTTTACGCCCATGGTGATTGCTTGTCCAGGTTGTGGTCGTACTACAAGTACCTTTTTTCAACAATTGGCGCAAGATATTCAGAGTTATTTACGAGAACAAATGCCGCTATGGCGTGACCAATATCCCGGTGTCGAAACCATGGATGTGGCGGTCATGGGTTGTGTGGTCAATGGGCCGGGTGAAAGTAAACATGCCAATATTGGTATTAGTTTACCCGGTACGGGCGAAATACCCGTTGCTCCGGTTTATGTGGATGGTGAAAAAACCGTCACGCTGAAAGGCGACAATATTGCCAAAGAGTTTCAGACGATTGTTGATCAATATGTTGTGCGTAAGTATTCGTCAGCCGATTAAACCTACGGACTAAAAAGGGTTGTAAGCGTGTCAAAGATCGAAAAAAAACTATTACATTATACGGGTAAGGCCATCGCCGATTACAACATGATCCAAACCGGTGACCGGGTGATGGTATGTTTGTCAGGTGGCAAAGACTCTTATACCCTGCTGCGTTTATTGCACTTCTTGCGTATTCATAGTGGGTATAAGTTCGAGTTATTTTCTTACACGCTGGATCAAGCGCAACCCGGTTGGGACGATACCGCCATGCGAGCGTGGTTAGAGCAGCACGGTTATGCCTATGAAATCGGGCGTCAAGATACCTATTCGGTGGTGATAGAAAAAATACCGGAAGGGAAAACCTATTGCTCGCTTTGTTCGCGCATGCGGCGCGGCAACATCTATGGTTATGCGCGGGAAAATGGTTTTAACAAAGTGGCATTAGGTCATCATCGCGATGATTTAATTGAAAGCGCTTTGATGTCCATGATGTATAGCGGTGAAATTCGTTCGATGCCGCCCAAGCTATTGACTCAAGATAAACGATTGGTTGTTATTCGACCGATGGCTTATTGTCAGGAAAAAGATATTATTGCCTATGCCAGTGAGCAGCAGTATCCGATTATTCCATGTAAATTATGTGGTTCTCAAAAAAATATGACTCGACAAAAAGTCAAACAACTGATTGCCCAATTAGCCAGCGAAAATGCGAAAGTACCTAGCAACATTTTAAACGCCTTGAGTAATGTGAAACCTTCTCAATTGATGGATAAAAAACTTTGGGATTTTATGGCATTGGAAGATGGACTCGAACCGCCATTGGTGGCGGACAGTAATAGGCCAAGCAATTCCCTAGAGACACTAGATTTTGCTTGAATGCATGCTTCAGTTTGCCTATTATAATTAAATGAACAACATGTTTTTTTCAATCGCTTCCTAAGGCTAAGGAGAATAGTATGAAAAAATGGTTGGTTTTACTGATGGGTTTGGCGTTCGCTGGTACCGTTGCGGCGGGTTCTCTCAATGGAGACGGTGTGCATGGTAAAGGTGGATGCTCATCAAAAGATAAAGTGGCTCAATTTCATAAATTTCACAGTAAAAAATGGACGCTCGCTGAGCAACCCAAGCAATCAGGTGTGGATGAGGTCGAAAAAGCCGTCAATGACGAGGCGACAAAAACCCAGATACCATTGGACAAATTCATATAAATTTTTATGGATTTGTTTTATTGATAATGATGTAATTAAAAATACCATTTTTGATAAATGGTTGGATGTTTTTCTCAAAACCCCTGGGCTTATTGCTTCAGGGGTTTTTTATTTGTAACCTACATTTAGCGATGTGAATATCGCGAAGGGATCAACGATCAAGAGAGATCGCGTGATCCGAGTGCGAAATGTAGATTTTGAGGTCAAATAACAATGATAGTCGTTTATGATAAAAAAGGTTTTACCAAATTATTGGAAATGCCGGGTTATAGTTTACGTGGTATGGATCTACGTGGTGTTAATCTAAAGGAGGCAAATTTAATACAGGTGGACTTAACCGGTGCAGATTTGCGCGATGCAAATCTTGAACTGGCGGATTTGCGATTGGTTAATTTAACGGATGCCGATTTAACGGGAGCCCGTCTGGAAGGGGCAGATTTGATGGGAGCCAATTTAACAAATACCAAAATGGATAACAAAAAAGTCATTCCGATCCAAATCGCATAATCCGTATTGCACATGCCCCGATGAAAAATATGAGATATCAATCCGACATTGGGTAGCCTATCATTTGATCTCGCTTGATTCTTGATCTCACGAGCATTTTATCAACTATCTTAAGGTGTGTGAATTAATGGCGAGAACTGATGGTATGACTTAGGTTCAAATATTGTAACTCGCTGGGAGCGACGGGTAATTATCTAAAGCCGGGTATGCTTCTATCATGACCAGTTTTTAATGTGTTGTACAAAATCCGATCATCACACAAAAAAAAAACAATAATCGGTTAACAATTAAGGGAGAAGGAGATGGGTATATATGTAGGGTGGCGAAATTTTTTTATTTTTAGACTGGGATTAATTTACTCAGTTTTTGTGCTTATTGGCTGTGGTGGTGGATCGTCAGACGATAACAGCACCGATGTCTCATTCGCGCACATTTTTCGCAAGCGATTAATCCGACGACAGCTAATACCAGTAGTTTTCAAGTAAAAACCATGGATGGAAAATTGGTCAGTGGTCAAATTTCAGTAGAAAATGATGATTGGGAGGGGGGTAGCAGTAGTTCAGTGGTGTTTAAGCCAACTCAAGAACTGGCTTTGAATACTCAGTATCAGGTAACACTTACCTCAAGTATTACAGGGCTCAGTGACGTCCCGATTGAGCCATTGTCGTGGTCGTTTACCACCTCACCAAACCATTCCGCCGCCTTTCAATTTGGTACCCCTGAAGCCGATGATGCGCACGGGGTTGCCAGTGATGCTGCTGGCAATGTGATTGTTGTGGGGCGAACCCAGGGTAATCTTGGCGGTGCTGTAGAAGGAGCAACCGGCCCGCAGTCATCCGCCGATATTTTTGTGGTCAAGTTCGATATCGATGGTAAGCAATTGTGGGCAAAACAATACGGTACTAATGAATTTGATAGTGCTAACGATGTGGTGTTGGACAGCGCGGGTAACATCTATATTACGGGTCATACGGATGGGTCACTTGATGGCACGACGGTGGTAAAGTTATCGGATATTTTTATGATGAAATTAGATAGCGACGGTAAAGAGCTTTGGGTGCGTCAATATGGCTCGCCCGAGGGTCATGAAATTGCCCATGCCATTGATATTGATGCGGCGGGCAACCTGTATGTGACAGGCGATTCTTCGGGTGATATCGATGGCCAGGTATCCAAAGGTCAACACGATATTTTTATCTTTAAGATGGATGCTGATGGCAACAAAATATGGAGTCGCTTGGAAGGCAGTGAAAAGCAAGATCACGGTAACGATATTGCTGTGACGGCTGAGGGAAATATTTATATCAGTGGTGAAACAGAAGGGAGCTGGGGAGACCAGAGTCCGGCGGGTTTTTCTAATCATTTATATCTTACCGGTGGTGTGCATGGCAGTATTGGTGGTAATGTTTCGTTAGGTTTGGAAGATGCTTATCTGGTGAAGTTTAGCGTGACCGAAGCGGCGAGTCCATAACAGGAGTTAGTTAGTGATTGAACGAGGTGAGAAATCCAGTGACATTATGTTGCTAGGTATTTCTCACCCAGGGTATATATAGATTTGGCAGTTGATATCCCGTCGCGTTTTGGGTGCATCCCAGCTTAGGAATGGGCACGCAATAACTTCCCTGTTTGGCATCTCATCTTCAGCCTGTCTTCGCCCGTTCTTCCATCACAAAAACTCAAAATAGAGCGACTATTCCTGCGCTTTTGTTCACTCAGAACGAACCAATACAAACCAAATCTAAGCGCCAAACAGGGAAGTTATCACGTGCCCATTCCTTAGAATCGTATATCAATGATTAATCCAGGATGATTGTCAGCTAAATGCAGGCTTGCCTGGTGTAATTTGGCAACTGCATTGACCAAGCTCAGTCCCAAGCCATTGCCTTTGCTGCTTCTTGCGCTATCCAAACGCTGAAAACGCTCAAGAACCCGTGTCCGGTCTTGTGCGGGAATACCGGGGCCGGTATCGCAAACTCGGATAATGGGTTGATCGTTTTGGTGCAAGACTTGTATTTGGATTTGGCCATTTTCAGGGGTGTATTTAATGGCGTTTTCTAACAAATTGCTGATTGCCTGAGCGATTAATGATGGGTTGCCATCAATGTAAACATCTGCCGTTTTTTGCCAGCGCAATGTTAAGCCTTTATCTTCCGCGACGGCTTGGTATAACTCGGTGAGTTCATCAACTAAGCTGGCCAGGTTAATGGTTTGCCAGTTATCTCGCCGGACACCGGACTCTGCTTGAGCAATACTCAATAAGGCATTAAAGGTTTTTAATAACTCATTGCAGTCTTCTATCGCTTGGGCCATGACTTCACGATATTCAGTATCATCACGCGGTTTTAACAAAGTGACTTCTAAGCGATTGCGCATACGTGTCAGTGGACTGCGCAAATCATGAGCTATATTGTCGGTCACTTGCCGCATACCGCTGATCAAACTTTCGATTTGTGCCAGCATGGTGTTGAGCTTTAGTGTTAAAGCTTGAAACTCATCGGCTTGTTTAGGTACCGGTAGGTTTTTTTTGAAGTGACTACTAATGGCTGTCGCCAAGCCTTGGTCAATGCGGTTGATACGAGCCATCACTTGATGTCCCATATAGGTTCCCATGAACAAGGCTAAAAATAAGGTAACAACAAGCGCGATGAGTACCGCAGAAAATGTATGCTCGCGTAATTCTGCTAGGGAGTTGGAGGCTTGACCGATAATGACCACGTTATTGTTCGGTAATTTTTTGGCAGCTAAACGTAAATGATTCGCTTCATGGTGATCATTGAGCCAAATCGTATCGTCATAGAATGTGATTTTTTGTGTGACAGAATTTTTCTGGGAAATAATATCAACAAGCTTCAAGTTACCAGCAAGTCGTTGGTTATCCGAATCGGTTAAGGCATAATAATACCGAAAAAACTGTCCATGTTGTTCCCGCTGATTGATCAAGGTGCTTAGGGATTCAATGCCTTTTTCATTAAATTGGGATTCCAGATAATTAATTTCTAGTTCCAATTCTCGATCGGTTTGGGCTCCAATTTCATCCAGCGTGATAATATATACGGCGCCAAACGCGACGACCGCCAGGATCGCAAAGACTGCAGAAAACCCCAGGGCTAGCTTGAAGACGGTGGTGTTAACTAGGTTCACGAAGGCTGTATCCGGCACCTCGAATGGTGTGCAATAGTGGGTGTTCTTGATCTTTGTCGATTTTATTTCTTAAGCGACTGATGTGAACATCAATAACATTGGTTTGAGGGTCAAAATTAACATCCCATACTTGTTCTAACAGCATGGTACGCGAAACCACTTGCCCGGTATGACGCAGCAGATATTCCAATAAACGAAATTCTCTCGGTTGCAAGGCGATTGTTTTGCCAGCGCGGGTGACTTTATGTCGTAGTAAATCCATTTCTAAATCGGCCAGTTGTAATTTATTGTTTTGTTGTTCTGGATGAGCGCGCCGAGTTAGTGCTTCTACGCGGGCGAGTAATTCCGAAAAGGCATACGGCTTGGTTAAATAGTCATCGCCGCCGGCTTTTAAACCTTGCACACGATCATCGACTTCACCTAGCGCACTCAATACCAAGGTCGGGGTGTTTATTTTGGCGGCACGTATGGCTGCGATAATCGATAAACCATCGAGTTCCGGCAGCATGCGATCCACCAGCAAAACATCGTAAGAACCTGTTAATGCTTGCCCAAGGCCTGTTTTACCATTGGCTTCGTGATCTACCAAATGACCACTTTCGGTTAATCCTTTCACCAGGTAGGCGGCGGCGTCTTTGTCATCTTCAATTAATAATATATGCATATGACAATCATAGAGTTTTTATTGAAAAAACGATAGGGCCAACTTGCTATATAAACATTAACAAATGTTAATGTTTTGGAAAACTCCAATTCATGCTGGTTGCCGATAATGATTCACAGATAGACAAAATATTAAATCAATGAATCACCGACTTGGAGAAAATTTATGAAAAATACCACTTGGAGCCTGCCCACTAAATGGTTACACCTTGGTTTAGTTTTGACCGTTACCCTTCAGTTACTCATTAGTCTGGTGATGGTTGCACCGGATCATCAAGGTGGCCAATGGGGAAAAATGGCGTTTGAGCTACATGAAATTGTTGGTTTAACGGCATTAGGCATTGTTGTCTTGCATTGGATTTGGTCGATTATGGAGCATGTCAAAGGAGGTGGTTTGGGGCATTTATTTCCATGGCGGGCAGATGCACGTCAACAAGTGATCAATGAGCTCAAAGGATTACGACACGGTAAACTGCCTGCCGGTGGTAAACGAGGTGGGTTGTCAGGTTTCATTCATGGGTTGGGTTTATTGGTGGTGACTGCCATTGCGATAACCGGTGGTTTCTTGTTTATCTTATTTCCTGAAACAGGAGAACCCGGTGTGCTTGCTGAAGGTTTTGCTGAACTCCATGAAGCTCTGGCTAGCTTGGTATGGGCGTATTGGTTAGGGCATGGTGGCATGGCTATGCTTCATCACTTTAGTGGTCATGACGAGGTGAAAAATATGTTCACTTTCAATAAAAGTAAAAAATCCAGCAATAGCAAGCAAATAAATGATGAAAAATTGACGAATTTGGTTTAACTTTTAGGAATACGAATTAAATAAGTGACTCAATTTATTTAATTCGTATTCCTAATATATTTTCTTGCAGGCCAGAATGTGATTATGATAACAGGTGGTGCGTCGACTGTGTTCACGAAAGCTCCACGGATGATTTGCGACTTCACCGATCAGGGTTAAATGTTCAATGGCTTGCGGATGATGAAAGTCGGAAAGCATTTGTTTTAAGATCTGATCGCTCGCCCCTTGATCTGCTGCCCGTTGTGAATGACCACCAATCCAGTGATTGATAGGTACGGGGGGTAACCAATCATACGGGGTGGCAAGTACAGCGCCACCTCCGTTATGCAAAATATTTCGAATGGAGAGCAGCAACTCTTGAGGGGATGAGATGATGTCAAGCACATTCAGTGCACTCACGAAATTAAATGTTTCATCTTCAAAGGGTAAGGCCAGTGCATTACAGGCCCAAAAGTCAACGTGTTCCTGATGCTTGAAATTGACTTGATATTGATGTCGATTATAAGCGATGCCAAGTTGTTTTAGAGGAAATGAAAGGGTATTTTCACGCAGAATGCGTTGAGCGATACGAAGCATCCAGAAATTAATATCGATTCCCAGTGTTAATGCGGCATGCTGTTCGGCGATTTCAAATGTGGTTCGGCCTACCGCACATCCAATATCAATGAACGGTGGTCGAGGTTTTTCCTTGAATAATGCTAATCCAGTATTGAGGCAGTCAACTGCACCGCTAGTGGTGGGTTTGGGCTGATTAGCGCCAAATTCTTCGTCCGGGGCTTTATCTGCGTAATGATCCCAAGCAAAACTACTGGCAAAGTGACGGGTATTGTTAAATGCTGCTTCTGGTCCAAGGGCGTCACCTAAAATAGATTCTATCACTAACGAAAAATCATTGCGTGCAGTAATCTGTAGTAGGTTGTCGGTGAGATATTGTTTGATGTGGCTGACGATAATAGGAATACCATCAATGATGGGGAATTCAAGCTGGCAATGTTTGTTAGAGCAGATCAGGTTACCTTCTATAATGCAATCCCCTGTTTGATGTATCACATTAGCGATCCTCAGTGGAAGGGCATCGAAGTGAGTTATTTTACAATGTGGGCAAACAGGTTTAAGAGATTCGAAATGCGTCATACGCATGGTATTGACTCCTAAGTTAAATTAATTAACGACTCATTTACACTGGAATATTTTTCTGTATATCATTGGTTATTAGCTGATCACTATCTTATTCAAAGCAATAAGACAGACCCTCAAAATGCGCCTAAAGACAATGTATAGTATGAGATTTTTGTCTCGTTAAAACATCACGCTCCACATTGTCTAAGTTATTCTTACAAAAGTTAAAATGAATCGTCAGTAATTTGACGTTTTGAGTCAGCTTGAAATCATTAACCAATCGCTTTATCGTTTTGCAAATAATATTTTACCACTAACTTATCGGCTGAAATATTGCTTAACATCAAAATATGTGACTGATATTGACTTATTGCTAACCGACATTGGATCGATCAATGCTTGTAACTCACGATTCGACTCTTTTCGATGGAGCACCATTCACAAAAATTCATACCAAGTCTTAACGAGGGATAACCCTCAGCATAGAGGAATTGCTAGGTGAAATTTAATCAATGTATTTGTTATTACAGCAGTCTTATTTTTGTGATTTTACTGCCTGTATGCATTGCTGATACACTGAGTCCCGAAGATATGACTGATTTTAGTCTTGAGGATTTAATGGATGTAGAGGTGGTATCTGTTTCTAAGAAATCCCAAAAGCTATCACAAGTGTCTGCTGCTGCCTATGTGATCACCAGTGATGAGATAAAGCGATCGGGTGTGACCAGTATTGCAGAAGCATTGCGTTTAGCACCCGGTGTGAATGTAGCACAAATTGACAGCAATAAATGGGCGATTAGTATACGGGGTTTTAATACGCTTTACTCGAATAAACTATTAGTCATGGTGGATGGGCGAAGTGTCTATTCGCCATTTTTTTCAGGTGTGCATTGGGATATCCAAGACCTGATACTTAACGACATTGAGCAAATTGAGGTGATTCGTGGACCGGGTGCGACCATGTGGGGTGCTAATGCGGTGAATGGGGTCATCAACATTATCACCAAAAGCGCAGAAAAAACCTCGGGAACTTATGTTTCAGTACTGGGTGGTAATAATGAGCGAGGAAATATTGCCCTGCGTTATGGTGACAGTTTATCAAATGATGCGGACTATCGTGTGTATGCCAAATATTTTAAGCGGAATAGTTTTGAGATAGCTTCCGGAGATGATGGCAAGGATGATTGGTCAGTGGCTCGGGCCGGGTTTCGAGTGGACTGGAACCAATCGATACGAGATGCTGTCACGGTTATCGCTAATGCCTATCAAGGTGAGAACGGAGCAATTAACTCGGTACCTGTTTTGACGCAACCCTATAGACAAATCTCAGAGGACCAACTGGATATCAAAGGCGGAGACATTTTAGTCAGATGGAGTCGATTTTTTTCAGATGTCTCTGATTTTAATCTGCAGGTTTATTATGAAAAAATATCACGAGTCGACGATGTGTTTGATGAAAATTTAGATACGTATGACCTGGATTTTCAACATCGATTTCCTGCCACGATGGGGCATGAAATTGTTTGGGGTATGGGGTATCGAACAATGCGTGATGATACCAAAGGGAGTTTCGCATATTCGTTTTTTCCTCAGCGCCGTACCACAGAGTTATACAGTATTTTTGTACAAGATGATATTTCATTGCTAGAAGATCGTTTAATCTTAACTGTGGGTGCAAAAGTTGAGCGACAAGACTATACCGGCACAGAATTCCAGCCGAATATACGTGCGTTATGGAAATCAGATGAATCAACCTCTATCTGGGCGGCGGTATCAAAAGCTGTGAGAACACCATCAAGAAATGATAGCGATGCCAGAATTAATTTTATGACGTATCCCATTGAGTCTCAGCCTGGTATTGGCATGACTGCCATTCTGGGCGAACCGAATATGGCTTCCGAAGAGTTACTTTCCTATGAGCTAGGTTATCGTACTCAGGCGACTGAGAGTCTCAATATTGATTTGACCGCCTTTTTAAATCAATATACCAAGTTGCGGGATACTGCGCCAAGCCGTTCGTTTTTCGAAATGGATCCAGCGCCACCACACATGGTTTTCGCTCAAAGTTACAATAATTCCGCATCGGCAGACAGCTATGGTTTTGAGGCAGTGATTAACTATAGACCGATAGTCCAATGGCGTTTAACCATGGCCATTAGTTTGTTTGAACTGGATATGGAGAGTGATAATGGTTTCACTAAGGGTGAGGAGGGCAATACGCCATCATCACAATATCAATTACGTTCGAGTTACGAATTGCCTTATAACGCTGAGTACAATGTGGCCCTGTATTATGTCAACAAACTCAAAAATCAAAAAATTCCTGACTATACGCGACTTGATATGACGTACTTATGGCGTCCGTGGAAAAAACTGGAGTTGTTTATCGCAGGACAAAATCTACTGGATAAATCACATCAAGAGTTTGGTTCGGTACCATTTACGATTGCGACGGAGGTGCCTCGTAGTTTTTATTTAGGGGTGACATATAGGGTAGAGTAACTTATTTTCGAAGATGTCACGTAACACGTTGATGGCTATCGTTTCTCGATGTAGATTCGGCTACCGATTGGCAATCAGTTTTTTGTTATTAGCTTTTATTTTTATTAGCTTCCAGCAAGGCAGCGCGGCAGAGTCTGCCAATGAATATATACTCAAATCGACTTTTCTGTATAACTTTTCTCGTTATACAGAATGGCCGTTGAGTGAGTTTGAAAATCCTGATTCACCTTTGCATATTTGTATTGTAGGTGAATATCCTGTTAAAAATTCTTTTAAACATTTGCAAAATAAGAAGATAAATAATCGGCCACTCTTAGTCAGTCAACGTGAAATTGATAAAAATTTTTTAGGATGTCATGTGGTTTTTGTGTCTCTCTCAGAAAAATTTAAAGTGGAAAAAATACTCAGTCAAATTACCGGTTATGTGCTGACAGTCAGTGATATCAGTAGTTTTGTTTCTTATGGCGGAGTCATTGGGTTACAAACAATACGCAATAAAATGCGATTTAGTGTGAACTTGAAATCAGCCAAACAGCATGGTTTGAAAATTAGTGCACGACTATTGAGACTCGCTATTAGTGTCGAAGAATAAGGTGGACTTGAATCTATCAATAAAAGGCAGACATAAGTGATGCCTGTCAAAAAAAAATTCGTTTCCATAAGAACTAAATTGGTTTATGTGATAACGTTAGCGACTGCCTCATTGCTGACTGTTGCATTACTCGGTGTATTAAGTTATGACATTGTTACATTCCGAAAATATTTAGTTGACAAGACCTATACTTTAGCTGAAGTTGTCATTGACAACTGCACTGCGGCGTTATTGTTTGGTGATCAACAGGCGGCATCCGATACCCTTTCTGCCCTGCAAGCGGATCCTAATATCAAAAGTGCAATTATCGTCACCAAAGACAATCAGGTTTTTGCCAAATATCAAAAATCGAAAGAAATAGCGGCTGAGCCTAATTGGCAAAAAATTCAAAAAGTGCTGCAGGCACCCGCTGATCAGGAAAAAAATACTAGCCATATACTTGCAGAATTTCAAGAAGGTTTTCTCGATGTGTATTTACCGATTACCATTGAGCAGGAACATTTCGGGGTGCTCGTTTTACAATCAGAATTACAAGAAATAGAAAATAGGATTACGCGCAATATTACAATATTTTTTGTTGTCATTGGGTTGGCATTTATCGTTTCTTTATTTGTTTCTGCCAGGCTACAGCGTGTATTTGCCAATCCCATTCTGCAACTTTCCAGTACCATGCGACGAGTTTCTGAAGAGGGAAATTTTGATCTTCGCATGAATAAGCAGACCAACGATGAAATCGGTGAATTAATCGACGGATTTAATGTCATGATTAGTCAAATTCAAGAAAGAGACCAAAAGCTTGAACAACTGGTGAATGATTTAAGGAATGCGAAAGCAGTGGCAGAATCCGCAAATAAAGCGAAGTCACTATTTTTAGCCAATATGAGTCACGAGCTGAGAACGCCACTCAATGCGATTATTGGATTTTGTGAAATTGTCATCGAAGATCTGGAGGATGCTGGTCAAGCACAATCTGTCAGTGATATAGCAAAAGTATTGACGGCAGGGAAACATTTGCTGTCATTAATTAACGAGGTATTGGATTTTTCAAAAATAGAAGCCGGTAAATTGACACTGCATATTGAAGATTTTGATGTAAAAACATTAATTGAAGAAGTCGTTAATACCGTGGAACCGCTTATTGTTAAAAATGATAATCAGTTTGTGGTGAATATCGATAAAGATATTGACGTTATGCATGCAGATGCTATTCGGGTAAAACAATGTTTGTTCAATTTATTATCAAATGCTGCCAAGTTTACTAAAGCTGGTAGCATCTACCTCACTGCAACTTATCAATTGGAAGATAATAAGGTTTATATCTATTTTGAGGTAAAAGATACTGGTGTAGGGATTGCTTCTAAAAATTTGCAAAAACTTTTTAATTCCTTTACTCAGGCGGATGAAAAAGTATCACATAACTATGGTGGAACGGGTTTAGGTCTGGCAATAAGTAAACGGATTTGTAATAGCATGGGAGGTGATATTACGGTGACAAGCGAGTTAGGACAAGGCTCAATATTCACCATGGTATTACCAGAGATCGCACAAACTAGTTCAATGGAAAAATAAAATGATGAGCAAAGCAATAAAAGGTGTACTTTTGTCCAGCTTTATATTTCCAGGGGCAGGACACCTGTTCTTGAAAAGCTATCGGCGTGGTGCTGTTTTATTGGTGACAAGCTTGGTTTGTTTGTCTTTTCTTTTGGCCAGTGCAGTACAACAAGCACTAACGATTGTTGAACAAGTCAAGTTAGAAAGTGAAGTTATTAATCAACAAATGCTTTTCGAAATGGTTGCGCAGGCCTCGAATGGTACAGGCAGTAATTTATTAAATATTTCAACACTGTTACTTATTATCGTTTGGACTATTGGTGTGATTGACTCTTATCGGGTTGGGAGCCAACAAGACAAACAATCGTTGCAAGATTAAAACCTGGGATAAATTATATCCAAAGGCAATAATACTGTTTATGTTCAATAATAGAACAAAATTTAATCATATCAAATTTTCACTACCCAGCTGCCAATCCTAAATTAGGATTTATTGTGTGCAGTTATTCGCTAAAAAAAAAAAATTTATTTATTCTCCCATCAAATCTATCTCAATGACTTCAGAAGGCAAACCTTGTTGCCGATACTTTGCTTAGGTTTTACTCAGTAAATCAAGTGTTATTTGTAACCAATACAGGGTCGTTAGCCATTTAATCTTGTTTGATCTAATGACTCTGTAATGATTTGCTGTTTTGGCAATGCAATACCGTTAAGTTATTTATGTTTCACTTCTATGGGGTTTTGCATGCCCGATCAATGGCCTTTCGAATTTGATAAGAAAGATTTTTTATTACGTAGAAAAAATGCGGGAAACGGTGTGTATATCATGGCAAGTGTAACAATTCGGCAGAAGATATGGATTGGTTTCGGTTTGTTGGTAACGTTGTTAATTATTGTCGGGGTTATCACACAATTTAGTCTCAAGCAAAATGAAAAAAAGCTATTAGAGTTGGTCAATGAGGTTCAACCTACCGTCGTCACATCACTCAATCTCATCGGTCAGTTAGATCGTGCTTCTGCTTCATTGGGATTCTATTTGTTAAGCAAGGAAGAAATACATAAAAATAATTATGTCGAGATGTTACAACATATCGACGAAACATCTCAACGACTCAAGGCGAGCTCCATTGTGCAGCGCGATAAGGAGATGCGTAAGCTGGTGAATGTAGCGGATAAAAATATTAAAGAATTAGCCTCTTTTAAAGAGCATATGCTCGAATTAGCGGTAAATGATGGGAAAAATGTTCCAGCAACGAGTTTTTCATCCAGCAATGTGAATCCTAAAGCACGGACCTTATTGCAAAAGTTACAAGAAATTATTTTAGCGGAAGAAGATCAGGAAGCAAACGAAGAGCGCAAAACATTTCTATTGCTCATCGCTAACATGCGTCATATTTTACTCGGTGCCATCAATGAATTACGGGTTTACCTGGCTTTTCGGAATGAGACGCAAATATTAAATTTTACAAGTATTATAGACTCAGTAGATCAAAAAGTTGAAATGCTCAAAGCTTATGATGATGAGTTTCTGTCTTTTGAACAATATGATGCGTTAGAAGAGTTTTTCGAAACATATACGGCTTGGTTGCAAGCAGCAAATAAAGTATTTGAAATCCATAAAGCGGAAGACTGGCGTCAAGATGCATATATTATAAGAAAAGAAATTGCACCTTTATTGTTGCAGATTCAGGAAAACCTGAATGCTATGGTGAAATCGCAATATGACAGAAGTATTGCAGAAAGTCATGCACTGACTATCCAGGCCAAACAAACACAATACATTGTCACAGGGTTAATTGGGGTCGGTTTGATTTCTGCTATTCTCGTTGGTTTTTTTCTTTCACGCGCAATCACCAGACCCATTTCTAGCTTGAAAACCAGCGCGGCTGAGTTAGCCAGTGGAAACTTGGAACAAGCGATTGATGTGAGTCGAGAAGATGAATTAGGCAGTCTAGCAAAAAGTTTTGCTGATATGCGGGACTCTATACGTAAGAAAATACATGACTTACATATTCTAAATAGCACCGGTGAAGGCTTAGCCGTTTTACACGATCAAATAAAAGTACTGGAAGAGTCGCTGCGAGTGATGGCTCATCAAACTCATGTGGAATGGGGGTCTGTCTACCTATATAACAAGCAAAGCCACGAATTAGAGATGAAAGCCTATTATCCAGAAAGAGAAGCCGATCATGAGCATGCGGCAAAATCCTTTCAAGTGGGCGAAGGCATTGCTGGCAAAGCGGCATTATCTCAGAAAGTTATTTACATTCCAGATACCTCAAAAGATCCTGAATTTGTTGTTTCCAGTGAAAACGACGAATCAGCCAAAGCGATTGTTTGTGTGCCTATGGTTGACAATGGTGAACTCTATGGGGTTATGAATTTTTGTGGTGAGGTGGGTAAAGTCAGATTTGATAAATCGGATTCCGAGTTTGCTGAGACCATTGCACGTATGACGGTGGCGACCACGCAAAACATTGAGATGTTAAATGTGATCGAAGAACAAAATCGAACACTAGAGCATAAAGTCGAAGCACGTACCTCAGAACTAAAACAGAAAACCAATGATATTAATAATATGTTGCAAAACATGCACCAAGGTATTTTCACTATATTGCCTGGTAATATCATTCATCCCGAGTACTCGGCGTATTTAGAAACGATCCTTGATAATAAAACAATCGCTAATAAAAACATGATGGATGTTTTGTTTTCAGACTCAGATGTTGGCTCCAATGCGCTGGATCAAGTCAGTGCGGCTTTATATGCGATTTTGGGTGAAGATCAGATGATGTATGATTTTAATAAACATTGCTTGATCAATGAATTTAAAAAGCATTTGTCCAATGGCAAAGAGAAAGTATTGGAGCTCGATTGGGACCCGATAGTTAGTGACGATGATATCATTGATAAATTGATGATCACCGTGCGTGATGTCACTGAGTTACGTGGTTTGCAAGCGGAAGCGGAGAAACAAAAATGGGAATTGGAAATTATTGGCGAAATACTTTCAGTTTCTAATAAAAAATTTGTTGACTTTATCGATACATCGAATAGCTTTATCAACGAAAATCAAAGTGTCATTGAGAGCACGGATGAAATTAGACCCGAGCTGATTGCTACCTTGTTTCGAAATATGCATACCATCAAAGGCAATGCGAGAACGTATGGGTTTGACCATATCACGGATACGGTGCATGAAGCCGAAAGCACTTATGCTAAATTGAGAAAAAATGAAATCAATGTGTGGGATAAAAAATTGCTACTCAATGAACTGCATGAAGCCAAAGGTTTAATTGATACGTATCAAAAAATATATCAAGAAAAGCTGATGAATAATGAAGAAAACGGTGTTTTTATGGATGAAGCACTTTATATTAAAGGTAAAGAATTGCTTTCTTTGGTGAATATTAACGATAAAAAGAGCTTGGAAAATGGTATCGAATCGATTAAAAATGTGATGAAAGCGATTGGGACAGATACCCTTGATACGGTACTTGGTGGCATTAAAAAATCGATGCCTGATATGGCAAGCCGCTTGGGTAAAGAAAATCCCAATTTGATAGTCAAAGATAATGGTGTTCGATTATTACCTGAAATATCTTCGAAGTTGGAAAATATTTTGACGCACTGTTATCGCAACGCCATTGATCATGGCATCGAGCCGGCAGCGGAGCGGATTGCCGCAGGTAAAAACCCGGTAGGTGCGGTTAGCTTAGAAGCCTTTCAGCAGAAAGAATGGGTAATTTTCAAATTGCATGACGATGGTTATGGTTTAGACCTAGATAGAATCAGAGAAAAAGCCTTACATCAGCAATTAATTAGTGTCAGTGACAAACTCACAGATTTGGAGTTGGGGAATTTAATTTTTCACTCCGGTTTATCAACCACAGAGGTCGTGACTGAAATCTCAGGGCGTGGCGTGGGCATGGATGCGATACAGAAATTTGTCAATGAATTAGCGGGTCATGTTGAATTGAGTTTTACAGGCCCAGCGTCCGCGACAAATCATCGGCGCTCGTTTGAGATTCGTATTTCGTTGCCTAACGAGTCTTTTGTGAAAGTCGCCTAGAAGTCTAGAGTTGGCACTTGAATAGTGCTATTTTCACATGTTCACCTATCAATTGTAGGTAGCAAATATTTTAGGATGATGCATATGTTAACTTATATTGCTGTCTTATTCATAGGGGGGGTACTCGGTGCCGCCATTCATCAATTATTTTTTGTTAAACAAATAAAATTAAACTTATCGCATAAAATTATTTCCCTAGAAAATCAACTTATCGGCAAGGTTGATAAAAAGCTCGTGGATCAGGCACGTAAAGAAGAAGCCCAGATTGCTACTGATATTGAACATAAATCGAATATTAAAATATCGGAACTAGAGGATAGAATTCAACAAGTTCAGCAAAGTAGTGTAGACATTATTGAGGAAAAAAATAGACAGCTCAATGATGTGCAAGCCAAACATCAGAAATATGTTGAACAAATCAATGAGCATCAACAAGAATTGAAAAAAAATATATCAGCGTTACTTGATATTTTGTTAACACTGAATCGTTGGGATGATGAAATGAGCAAGTTAATGGCTCATAATAACGATATGCAAAAGCAAAATAAAGAATTTGCCAATATCGTTAAACAAATTATTATCCTGGCGCTCAACGCGTCCATTGAAGCGGCACGTGCGGGAGAAGCCGGTAGAGGTTTTGCGGTGGTGGCCGATGAGGTGAAAATGCTTGCCTCCCGATCGGGGGGGTTGAGTGATAGCTATCGAGATAATCTGCATAAAAATGATTTGATCACAACCGCGACATTCCAGGATGTACAAGCTATTGGTAAAATGATTCTTACTTCAATCTATGCGATTAACGCAAAACTTGACGAATTAAATCAAACAAATTTATGTTAACAGAAAATGCAAAAAATGGCTTTGAAACGCTGCTTATGCAGTGTTTGACAGAGTCACTTAAGACAAATTCCGATCCTGATTGGAAGCTTCAGGCCATTGATACATTGGATGAAGTCAACGAAGCTGAATTTTTCATGTTAACGCTTTCTTCTTTTACCTTTAAGTCATTTGTGTTGTTGCACTTTACTCGCAATGAGTCAACCATGAAATATGTTGAAAATGCATTGCAGATCACTAATGAGGTGCCAGATGAAAGCAAATTTTATGATTTTCTTGGTGAAATTGGTAATGGTTTTTGTGGTGGATTAAAAAGGGAGTTGGGGAATTATTTGCCGAATCTAGGTATGTCAACACCAAATCGGTTAACAAAACAAAGCCTTACTCATATAACAGCGCTGGATTGTGATTTTGAAACACATTTTTCTGCATCAAGTGAAGGTAGCATTTTATTTTATGGAAGTTTATATGTGCGTAGTTACAATGATATGGATTTTCGAATTCAACATGAAAGCATAGGCAATGATGTTGAATCGGGTGAGTTGGAATTTTTTTAAAAATTATTTTTAGAAGGTGATGTAATGAGTCTTGCACAGCATGTATCTGACGTGGTAACCGACGAACAGTATCAAGTGATGAGTAAAGTTTTGGTCGTTGAGCAGGATGCGGATGCTTTAGATTATTTGAAAAAGTTTTTCCATAAGAATAATTTAATTGGTATGCGTGTTAACGATGACCGACTGATCTCTTTATTGGAATCCAATGTTGATCTTGGTGCGATATTTTTGTCAGAAAATTATGTGACCGATGATAAGACAGGTATTGAATTTGCCAAGATGTTGCATCGCACTCGGCCAGAATTATCGATATTTTTACGACGAGAATACGGTGGACATGTTGTTGAATTATCAGATGACGTGCAACGACTATTTTCCGGGACCTATGAGTTAGGTGAAGATGATAGACTAAAAAATTTAGTCGATACTTTTTTATTTCAGAAACATTACCCAATGGATTTTGTCAGCGGCGTAAAAGAACTGTCTCTTAATGCCATGCATGCTTCATTTAAAGAAATGGATATCACTTGCGAGCCCGCTTATCTAGTTAAGGATAAAATTATATTTGGCGAATTGCTGAGTTTAATTTCATTGGAAAGTAGCTGGTGCCGTGGTTATATGATGATAGAGGTTAATGAAGAGCATTTAGCGGGAATGATTCAAGGCCATAAAGCGGTATGCGATCCCGCTGATCTGAATTTTAGACATGTGAATGCGGTATTGGGTGAGTTATCAAACATGGTATGGGGAGGTTTTAAAAGTCGTTTTATATCCAGTGAAACGATGCATAGCACCGGACACCGGGTTGAAATTCCTATTATCATAAATCATATGCGAAAATATATTTCTTTTGGGTCTGATGATCCTCAGTTGTGTTTTAAATACACATTGAGCGATAGACATGGAAAAACTTCCCCGGTTACGTTAGTTCAGAAATTTATTTTTAGTTTAGAGTGGGACTCTGAAAAATTTAGTGAAAGTCAAAAAAGCGTTGATGAGTTCGTCAATAGTGGTGATTTGGAATTTTTTTAAGGCTCTTTTATTAAAAAGGAAAAGACAATGGCACAAATACTTGTTGTAGATGATTCAGATGCAGTACGCAGTGAAGTTAGTGGTTTTTTAACGGGTAATGGATACAGTGTAACAACGGCGGTTGATGGCCGAGATGGCCTGAGCAAAGCGAAAAGTGACTCAAGCCTAAAGTTAGTGTTTGCTGACGTAAATATGCCTAACATGGATGGTTTAACCATGGTGGAAAAAATACGGAGTGAAGTCAATAATAGTGGACTCAACATCATTATGCTCACCACGGAAAGTGATGCTTCGATGAAAGCGCGAGGCAAAGCCGCCGGTGTAAAAGGCTGGATTGTTAAACCTTTTAACGGTGCCAATGTATTACCTGCGGTGAAAAAAATGGTGGGCTAAATGCCAATAAACCGCTTTTTAGTGGTGAGTGTTATTTTCAAGATTCGTTGACTCTAATTTAATGATAACACTCCCACCCATGGGGGTGTGCCTACTCCAGTCATGCAGTTGTCAATCTGTGTGATAGCTGTCCTGACGCATTTTACAGCCATTCCTAAACGTTGTTTTCCCACCGAGCTAATCCTCCTTGCGTTCAGTATTTGCATTTTGTCTGATTAAAAAAACCTAACAAAACAATAGATTATGGAATTTCCGTACTTATTCTTACAATAAAATGTTGACTTGAAAACTGTACGTCGTATATATTTGGTCGTCGTATTTAAAATTAGCTTGAGTCAAACACTGAGATGAAACAACCCGGAGCAGCCCCGAGCAATCGCCGTGAACGCAAAAAAGCGGCAATGCATAGTAATATTGTTGACGTCGCCATGGCGTTGTTTAAAAAACTAGGATTCCATGACACGTCCATGGAGCATATTGCTGAACAATGTGATGTGGCCAAAGCCACGCTTTATAAATATTTTCCCGTCAAAGAAGCCATTATTGCGGCCTATTGGCAACAGGAAATACAAAAATATCGCGCAGGATTGGATCAAATTATTGCCAAATATCCCGATACCCGTACTCGTTTGGAGATGTTGTTTACCCAATATATGCAGCGCATTATGGAGGACCGAGAATTGTATGATATTTATCTTCGCTATCGCCTGCAACACCTGCCTGACCCTGAAGTCAATGCAAAATTACGCAGCGGCGCGGAAGAAAATGCGTTAATCATCATCCGGGCCGGACAACAAAGTGGTGAGCTACGCACTGATATGCCGGATCGGCTGTTGGCGGGCAACTTGGAAATGTTATCGATGATGCAAGCCATCATATGGTTGCATCATCCAGAGAAATTTTCCTTAAAATCGATTTCGAAGATGTTAACTGATCTGTTTTTAAACGGAGCGATGAATCATGAAAAATAACAATGTAATGCAAACGGCAGTTGTCAATCAGACAACTGACTTATTAAGCTGGTCGGAAGCTTTTGACGCAGGGGTGAGTCAAGTCGGTGGCAAAGCATGGAATATTGGTCGCTTGGCGCGGTACGGATTTAATGTGCCAGCAGGTTTTGTTATTTCGGTCAATACGTACCAAATATTTTTACAGCACAATCAGCTTGAGGCAGAGGTTGCACAGATTACCCAAACCGTCACATTAGAAAATATTACTAACAGTAACCTGACAGTACAGCTTGAACAGTTACAAAACAGAATTACCCATAGCCAATTTTCTCAAGATTTTATTGAGATTTTCAGCGATCAATTAAATGCCACAGGATTAATAAACCAAGCCCTCGCAGTACGTTCATCGGCCACTGCCGAAGACTCTGACAATGCCAGTTTTGCAGGAATACATCAGTCATTTTTGAATATTCAAGGTATTGATGCTGTATTGCATGCCATTAAGTGTTGTTTTGCCTCCCTATGGTCGTTGCAGGCGGTGGCTTATCGCCGCAAAATGAATATTAACGATGATCAAGTATTAGCGGCAGTGATAATTATGCAACTGATCGATGCGGATGCGGCTGGTGTAGCATTTACCTGTGATCCTGTGACAGGGCGGGATGACTGTTGTTTGATCAGTGCCAATTTCGGTTTAGGTGAATCGGTGGTTAATGGTGAGGTGGAGGCAGATAACTTTTACGTTGATCGCAATTATTTTCGCGAAGTGGCACGTCAACTAGGAAAAAAACAGTATATTACCGTGTGTGCCGAGCAGGGCGGCACCCAAACCATTGCCCAAGAAAATAACAATCAGCCCGCATTAAATAGTGAGCAACTGCAAGCCTTGGCTTTGCAAGTGAGCCGCGTTTTTTCCAGCTTAGGTGATGGTGAAAAACACCAGGATATTGAGTGGGCCATCAAAGACGAGCGCATCTATATATTGCAAGCCAGGCCAGTGACAGTGATGCCTCGTTATACTGTCGATGCTTTACAAGACCAAGCTGATGTGTGGTCCAATGCCAATTTCCGTGATGCCGTTCCGATGGTGATTTCTGTGCTGCAACGTGAACCCATGATACATACCATTAACCGGATTATTTTGCATAATTTCGATGATTTGGGATATCAGCTCAAAGCGGGACTCACTGTGGCGAAACTATGCCAGGGGCGAATGTATTTTAACGTGGCGCTCTACCAATGGTTAGTCTACGATGCTTTAGGTATGAAACCCGAGGATACCAATCTTTTTATGGGCGGGCATCAGCCGGACATTCGCATTCCCGTTGGGTCTCCCTATTTTTGCAAAGCAGGCTGGCGGCGAGTCAAAGTTATCATGAAAAACATGCGTACTATTAATCTTTATCAAAAAAAACAGCATGAATTTTATGCGGCGGTAGATGACTTAATCGAGAGATTTAACGCAGAGGACTTACCGAAGCTATCGGATACTGAGTTTCTCGATTTGATGATTTCCTATGGTGAATCCACAACGGAATATTACGATAAATATATGAGCCTCTGTAGTGGCATCGGTACTTTTGTAATAGTCATTAAACAACTACAAGCTTATTTTGGTGATGAAGCCATTGGTATTGTCAATGCATTAGTCGCCGGCCAAGCTGAACTGCCGAGTGCCAATCAAGGTTATGAACTGCTTGAGTTAGCTGAAATTGCCCGCGATGATCAAGCGGCACGAGCGTTTCTAGCACAAAATGAGTTGACAGGGCAGGCGTGGCGGCAATTGCCTGATGATTCAAAGTTCAAACAAGCCTTTGCAGTTTACCTGGAAAAATATGGTTTCCGGTCCACTTATGAGGCGGATATTTCTCTGCCACGCTGGTCGGAAGATCCGAGTTATCTGTTAATTAATATTGCTAAAGCCGTTGATACTGCTGATGTCAAAGCCCATAAAAAACGTCAACAGCGTTTGTTTGAAGACGCGGAAGAACGTCTCAAGAAAAAAGTCGGATTTTTTAAACGCCGGTGGGTCATGAAATTAATCAATGACGCAGTCACAGGCACAGAAACACGAGAACACGCCAAAGCCTATGCCGTGCTATTAACCACGCTAAGCCGCCAGTTTTTTCTTGAAGCGGGTCGCCGATTATTTGAAAAAGGATTGATAGCGAACATAAACGATGTGTTTTCTTGTAGTTCAGCGGATATGGTGAGTTTGTTGAACGGTACTTGGGATGGGCGGGGCTTGGAAGCTTTAATCACAGACAACAAACAAAAAATCCAACAACTAAAACAGCAAGCCGCGCCGGATGTGATTATCAACAATGAACGTGTCTTCAAACAAGCCACAGCGATGGCTCAAGGTCAAGGCTATCGCGGCATTGCAGTGTCCGCCGGTCAAATCAAAGGCACCGCCAAAATTATAAAAACACCCGATGAAGGAGGGCGCTTGCAACCGGGGGACATCATGGTGGCCCCATCCACAGATCCCTCCTGGACCCCGTTATTTATTCATGTCGGTGGCATTGTATTAGAAACCGGCGGTTATACCTCACACGGCTCCATTGTCGCCAGAGAATATGGCATCCCGGCCGTGGTTAATGTGGCGGGTGCCATGTCCTTGATCACTGAAAATCAAACCATTAGCGTGAATGGAAATAATGGTACGGTGGTATTGGATTAGTGGCCTTATTTATCGTTTCGGCCACCCTATCGGCTCAGAGCCGGAGATTCATTTCAAGACACGCGGTGAATATGTCCCTATACGCTCTACATTTTCATCCCTGAAAATGAAGGTCTTGAAATGAACCTCCGACCCTGAGCCTTCAGCGAAGAGAGGTGGCTCAGCTTAATGGCCGAAACGATGAATAAGGCCGGATTAGCTGACAATGGATGTTTTGAAACAAGCTTTATCACTTATTATTCCCACGCTCCGGCGTGGGAACGCCTATCAGCGTAATTTCGCGACCTTTCGTCATCCATAAACATGTATATATTATTTGCCCTAATTGTTATTTAATACTGGCACTACAGAACTCGATGCGAGGAAAATCAACAAAGCACAATGTCCCACCCCAAAAAGCGACAAAATCCTTGCCAATGCTGAAAAACTCAAAACAATATATAACTATCAAAGACTTGAGAATTGATTTGTTTGATTGGGATATCATATCGGCCATCGCTGAGCATGGGGGTCAAAGCATTTTAGCTGGATTTGTACGACTATCGAGTTTTGCCATCAACAATATTGAAAAAAGCACAGGAGTTAACCTTAAACCGTTTTTTAGCGAACAATACAGAAAAAGCAAGCGCGACTTCCATTATTCTGAAAAAATTCGAGCTTATGCACCAGCCACAGTGAATACCGATGCTTGGTCTGCCACGGTCAATGCGTTTGTCAACTTATAAGTTTTTGGTGAAAGCGAGTATAAAGGCTTAAGTCGAATCTCTGTCAGTCATATTTACAATCTAAGAAAATCTAAAAAATATACAAGAATTAGGCGACACTACGAGAAAATAAAACCTGAAAAATAAAGTATTGGAGAACGCCGTAAACCACAATCCGATGGACAGCCTGGTTACATTCGTATTGATACTGTACATCAAGGTGATCAGGATAAAGTAAAGGGTGTTTGTCACATAAATTCTGTTGATGAAATCACTCAGTTTGAAGTCGTTTGTTGCATAGAAAAAAATAGTGAAAAGTATTTAATTCCTGTATTACAGTATATGTTGTATTTTTTCTCATTTAAAATAATCGGCTTTCATTCTGATAATAGCAGTGAATATATAAACCAACACGTAGAAAAATTACTAAACAAACTTTTCATTGAGTTTACCAAGTCTAGACCACGACATTCAAATGATAACGCATTGGCGTAAAGTAAAAATTGCTTTTGCAATGACAGATAATCAATCGGTTGACAGGCTGCAAGAAGCACGTCGATTACTTTTTAAGATTATTTATGAACGAAAAATTGGCGCGATGTAAAAAAGATATTGAGTTAAATTATTATTCGCAATTGCATTCAATATTTTGTTTCGACTCAGACTTTTCGGCCTACCCACGCGGCAGTACGCTGTTTATAAATAAACCCATGAGACACAGACTGATCTGATTTTGAGCAATGCACGCACTGCAGCTCGACCTTATGAAGATTCAGGGAGAGGATAAATTGATCAATGGTATGAATATCTTCAAAGAACGTACGCATGCGGATAATTTAAGCAAACGAAGCAAAAAAAATCAGCCAGAAATAAATTTCAAAATTCACCAGAGAAATTCGTTTTGCCAAATTCCCGTTATAAGAGAGCCGAGAGTTTATGATGAGAACTGGGTAGCAAAGTGGGATTTTTTACGATGGTAAAGTGGGAAATAACACAGCCATAATAAAATACTTGTTAAAAACACACGCGAGTCACAAAACTCGCGTGTGCTCATTATGTGTCTGCGGTTATCTTATTTTTTCTTAAATAAGGCATCACCTTTTACATGCGTTTTTTGACATGATTCGCTTAGTTTGTCGTCATGTTTTTCCAGGCATGACCAGATGTCCTTGTCTGAGCCTTCACACTGAAATTCCTTCACCTCTTTTTCACAGAGAGACCAATCCAGTTTGTCTTCGGCATATAAAGTTGACGATGCAAGTATAGTTAAACCGATGATTAAGAGTTTTTTCATTTCATATATCCCTTATTGTGAATTTATTATGAATTATACGCATCAAAATATGTTTAAATTTATTTTTTTGCGCATCCCACATTTCCTGCGATATGTCTGGCAGGTCCGAAAATAATAATATAGATTTTTTATAAAATCTAGTAAATAAATCTATAAAATATAAATATTATTTTCTGAGAAATGCAGGAATGAGAATTAAATAACTTTTACAAGTTGCGCTCAAGTTTGGTTTCTAGACCTTAGGAATAGGCTCGCAATAATTTCCCAAATTTAGCATCTCGACTTTATCCCTGTGCAGTCCTCGACAATTGCTCTTGCATCACCTAATCTGAGCGATAAATTGGGTAGTTAGGGTTGACGTCAAAATAACTTCACAATCTTCAGCCCAAAAATCTCAACAAATTGTTAACAAAAAAGTTCAGTTAGTTTGCTAAAAGCGTATAGTTCCTTGTCCACTTCAAGCCCTTACCCATAGGATCACCGGCTTTTTCATATTCCATGATATCCTCAATTTCCTTTTCTACCTCTGGACTCTTTTTTTACTGAATTTCTACCGCCTCCTTTCTTTCGTATACGCTCTATCTCAAGATCATTATTGGCAATTTCCTTACGTCCTTTTGCCACGGTATGAGAATCAATACCCAATAAATCCGCAATTTTTTGATCCCCTCCATAGCCTAGTTTTAAAGATTCTAGGCCTGCATATATTCGTTTTTGCTTCTCATTAAGAAGGCCTGAAAACAAAACAATGCTTGCCTTCAGTTCATGAGTCAATAAATCCTCTCCCATCCCAAATTCATGATCATTTTTCTGATACTGTTTTTCCCTATTCATTAGTTGTTTAGCACTTATATCAGAATGAACGGAAAAGTACACGAACACACCAGAAAACTTTTTCCTGCTAATTATTTTTTCATTTGTCAGCTGAGTAAGAGATCCTTTAACAGATACATGAAGAATTTTATCAAGCTCTGTCGTTGAATACCCAGACTCCGAGTTATTAACAAAAACTCTTACCGTTTCTAATAAAGTCCCCCAAAAAGAAAACCACACTGACTTACAGGACCACAATCCCTGCTCATTAAATCTAATTGTTTTTTCAAGAGCATAAAATTTCCCTCTATGGGAATAGCTTGTATTGTAAGGAAGTTCCTTAAGTTTTCTAAATACTGTCATTCTCGTATCCGTACCCAGCACTCCCTTTAACTCTTCCATTGTAGCTATTTTGTACTGATCCAAATGCCTTTTTATCTTTGCGAATGTAAAGAATTCTGTTTTCATAATGTTAGGGCTTCTCCTTATCTCTAACAATAAGCTTATATGTAACATTATGAAATTATATATTCAGAGAGAAATCAAATGATTTTTTCAAAGAAAATGAAAATAGTAAGACGCTTGTCTTGGAGTAGTTCTACTTAAGATTGTGAAGTTATTTTGACGCCAACCCTTATCACGCCGCCCAGTCCTTGGTATCTCGAATTTTTGTCATTTTCAGTTCAGATACACTACTTATCATCAAATCTCTAAATAAAAACAAGTGACTAAAAAAAGTGCAAAAAAAATACAACTATAATAGTTCTGCGCCTAATTTCCCAGGAAGTTACTGCGTGACCACTCCTTTCCTTCTGTAAAACATACAGCTCTCTTTAATATTAGAGATAAAATGAAAAAAACAACTCGATATAGCTATACACTTCTGGCGGGTGTGTTACTGGTTTTTTCAAATACTCGGTTGCTCGCTGATGAGTTTTCTCATGAAGATCATGACCCACTGGAAATTTCTACAAAACTATTACTAAAAGATGTGCTCGAACACACCTTGTTGCGCGATCCAAGAAATGTCTTAGTCGAGCAGTACAAAGACAGTGCAGATGCTTATAAGCAGTTGGCCTCGAGACCATACGCAGCTCCACTTGGTTTAGATTTGCATTATCAAACTGATCGATTAATAAGCGATAAGGGGTTGCGGGAATGGGAAGCTAATCTCGAAATTCCTTTATGGCGCCGGGGGCAGCGTCAGGCCGTGCAGGCCATTGGAACGAATTATGAAAAATATATTGATATACATAGCGAAGTTTTGCGATATGAAATAGCGGGCCTAATCCGAGATATTTTGTGGGAGCTTACCATCGCAAATGAAAGGAAAAACTTAGCTAAACAGACTTTGCATAAAGTGCGTGAACTGGAGCAAGAAGTTTTTTCACGTGAGCGCGCTGGTGATCTCGCCCCCATTGATAAACTACTGGCTCATGATGAAACGCTGGCAAAACAATTGGAGTATGTAACCCAGAACATGGAGTATATGCATGTTGCTGAACGCTATACTGCACTGACAGGACTAACACAACGGCCTGCATTTTTCACCGAGATACGATCTACTGGCGAAGACTCAATTAATGAACATCCTCTGATAAAGGAAATTTTGGTACGCATAGAACGGGCGCAACACCAACTTGATCAGGTTCGGAGCAGCCGGGGCGAGCCTGTGCATTTAACGCTAGGTGTGCGAAATGAAAAAGGCAGTGTCGCAGATGTTGATATTACCAGTGTTGGTATTGGGATACGTGTGCCACTAGGTAGTCAGCATTTTCAGCAGCCTGCCATGGCTCAGGCGAAAACGACTCTGGCCGAGTTATTGGCTGAAAAAATAAGAATCGAGCGTGCTTTACATATCCAGATACACAATGCGGAACACGAATTGGCGACGGTTAGGCAACAATTGGATGTTGTTCGGCAACGTCAAGCGACGGCTCAGGAAAATTTACGGATGGCACGGGCTGCGTTTCGGGCCGGTGAACTCGATGTTGGACAACTGTTGCGGGTGGCTTCACAAACGGCTGCTGCCGAAATGCAGTTTGTCATTCATCAGCTCGAAGAAAAACAAGCAATAGCAAGAATTAATCAAGCTTTGGGGAGGCTACCATGATTCGTTTTAAAATCAGACAATTTATATTGATCGGCCTGTTGTCATCGTTAGCGCTGACAAATAGTTTAGCAGAGGTGGTTACGTTAAGTGAAATGCAGGTGACATCCTCCGGCATTGCGATCGATTCGATGGAAAAGGTATCGACAACGTTTGGCAAGACAATTCCAGGGAGAGTTGTCGTTCCACCTGCACAGCGGTATGTGGTCAGTGCACCGCAGTCCGGTATGATTGAAAAGCTTATGGTCGCGGTTGGTGATAAGGTGGTTAAAGGTCAGGTGATCGCTCATTTACAAAGCCCTGACATGATTGCTGCGCAACGTGATTTTTTACAGAGCATTGCGCAGCAAGATTTTGCTGGTCAGGCTATGACGCGGGATGAATCTCTGCTTAGCGAAGGGGTGATTTCACAACGCCGCTATCAGCAAACCCTGAGTCGATATCAGGAGCTGGCCGCAACGGTTGCGGAGCGTGGTCTGGCATTGAAACTGGCTGGAATGAATGCATCGGCGATTGAGCAGCTTGAGAAGAATGGAAAAATTAGCGCAAGATTGAAGATACGTTCTCCTATTAGCGGTATTGTGCTGGATGCACAGGTTGAACCAGGACAACGATTATCCATCAGTGATCCACTGTATCATATTGGTAAACTTAACACCCTTTGGTTGGAAGTGAATGTACCTCTGGAAGTGGTCCATGAATTCAAAATGGGTGATCGGTTGCATATACATGGTCAGGAGCTGGATGGCAAACTCATCGCGATCGGGCGTAATGTTGATGAAGTGAGCCAGACCGTGTTGTTGCGGGCAGAAATATCTAAAGATACTGGTCAGCTGCGTCCTGGCCAATACATTCAGGTTGCACATGTCACAGAAACCACTGAGCCAAGATTTCAATTACCATCGAAGGCGGTGGCTCGAACAGGTAAACAATCATACATCTTCGTGAAAATTAGTGAAGGTTTTGATGCCAAATTGGTAAGCGTTCATGCAGTCAGCGGTGAAAATGCCATTATTTCTGGTGATTTTAACGGTGATGAATCCATTGCTATTTCCGGCATAGCAGCGATTAAAGGTGCTTGGGTTGGTCTAGGCGGAGGCGATTAATGCTTGCTCGTCTGATTCAATTTGCGCTGACCCAACGGGTATTGGTTATGTTGGGTGTGGCATTATTAGTCGGTGGTGGCTGGTATTCGTTGACCAAAATTCCTATCGATGCTTTTCCAGATATTTCTTCTACCCAGGTAAAAATTATTATCAAAGCACCTGGCATGACACCGGAAGAAGTCGAAGCACGTATTACCGCTCCGATAGAAGTCGAGATGTTGGGTATACCCAATCAGTCAATGTTACGTTCCGTAGCGAAATATGCATTGACTGATATTACTGTTGATTTTTCTGATGACACTGATATTTACTGGGCGCGCCAGCAAGTCGCAGAACGTTTGAATAACATCTGGGGCGATTTGCCGGCGGGTATTTCTGGTGGTATTGCGCCAATGACAACGCCACTGGGTGAAATGTTTATGTTCACTGTTGACGGCGGTAATCTTACCTCAACTGAACGACGTACATTATTGGACTGGGTGATTCGTCCAGTATTGCGCACTGTCCCTGGTGTAGCGGATGTTAATTCGCTGGGTGGACTGGTGAAAACTTTCGAAGTTGTTCCAAGCAGTTCACGCATGAATGCTCGTGGAGTCAGCATCCAGGATTTGATCAATGTACTTGAGAAAAATAATCGAAACGATGGGGCAGGGCGGTTGAGTGAGGGTGAAGAATCCTTGCTGGTTCGTACCGAAGGCAGCATCCAGTCATTAGAGGATGTACGTAGCATCGTTGTTAAAAATCACGATCATATGGTGGTACGTGTAGCCGATGTCGCTGATGTACGCATTGGTGGTTTAACCCGCTATGGGGCGGTGACCCGCGATGGTGAAAATGAAGCGGTGGAAGGTCTGGTGCTGGGTTTGCGCGGTGCAAATGCGCGTGAAGTGGTGCGTATGGTTAAGCAAAAATTGGCTGATCTTTCACCGAGTTTGCCTGAGGGTGTGGAAACGAACGTTTTTTATGATCGAAGTATATTGGTTGATACAGCGGTTCATACCGTAGCGAAATCGCTTGGTGAAGCTATTGTGTTAGTGCTGATTCTGCTGGTTTTGTTTTTAGGGAACTTACGAGCAGCACTCACGGTAGCTATGATTTTGCCACTGGCGGCGTTTGGTACTTTTGTGCTGATGAAATATTTTAATATGTCAGCTAATCTCATGAGTTTGGGGGGGCTGGCCATTGCGATTGGTATGCTGGTAGATGCCGCCGTGGTGATTGTTGAAAACATTATCACGCATCTTGCTCATGCCGGTCCTGATCCAAAACTGCCGCGTTTGCATATTATTTATCGTGCAGTAAGAGAAGTCTCAGTGCCAGTGACATCAGGCATTGCAATTATTATCATTGTTTTTCTGCCGCTGTTAACCTTGCAAGGTCTGGAAGGTAAGCTTTTTATTCCGGTGGCATTGACTATTGTGTTTGCTTTGGCGAGTTCATTGTTATTATCGCTCATTGTGATACCCGTCTTGGCGTCTCTGTTTCTAAAAAATGTCAGTCATAAAGAGGCCTGGTTGGTGCGTGTGCTGCTGAAAATTTATGGACCGGTTCTTAAGTGGAGTTTACGCAGTCCCATTATCATCGTTGTTGGTGCAATCATAGCGTTTATTGCAACGGGATTTGTTTATACTCTGCTTGGAAAATCATTTATGCCGACCATGGATGAAGGGGATTTAATCTTGCAGCTGGAAAAACTTCCCTCGATTAATCTTGAGCAGTCAGTGGCAATGGATCTGCTTGTTCAGCGTGAACTCATGAAAAGGATACCAGAAATAACCGGTGTGGTTGCACGTGTTGGTAGTGATGAAATCGGACTGGACCCCATGGGCTTGAATGAAACGGATTCTTTTTTGGTACTTAAGCCGAAAAGTGAGTGGCGTATGAATGACAAAGAAGCATTGATGGATGAGATCCGCTTGGTGATGAATGATATCGCGGGTGTTAGTTATGGTTTTAATCAACCTATCGAGATGCGTGTTTCTGAAATGCTGGTAGGCGTACGAGGTGATCTGGCAATTAAGGTTTTTGGCGCAGACTTGGATGAATTAAATGCGTTATCTGGAGCGATCAAAAATATTGTCGAGAAACTACCCGGCGCAGAAGATGTACGCGTGACTGAAAACGAAGGTGTGCAGTATTTGCAAGTAAAAATAGATCGTTTGGCGGCGGGTCGTATGAATCTGTCGGTCGATGATCTTGAAGTCATGTTGCGGGCTTACGTCGAAGGAACGCCAATTGGCAACGTACATGAAGGTGCACGTCGTACACCTTTGGTGTTGCGCGGAGCAGCGAGCATTCGGTCAAATCCCGATCGTTTTATGGATATGCAAATCACCTTACCTGATGGGCGCAATGTTCCATTGTCGATGGTCGCACGTCTGGAGCGGGTGGAAGGCCCCGTCAAGGTCGATCGGGAGCGCGGTCAACGAATGGCGGTGGTGGCTTCTAATGTGCGTGATCGCGATCTTGTGGGATTTGTTGAGGAGGCGAAAGTGATGATCGGCAAGGAACTGAAACTTCCGACCGGTTATCGTCTGGAATGGGGAGGGCAATTTGAAAACCAGCAACGTGCAGCAGAGCGTTTAAGTATTGTGGTGCCGGTCTCATTGGCATTAATATTTTTATTGTTGTTTACCACCTTTGGCTCCATTCGACAATCGCTGCTTGTTTTGGGTAATATACCCTTTGCCCTGATTGGTGGTGTATTTGCCCTGTGGATTTCGGGTGAATATCTGTCAGTACCGGCATCGGTGGGTTTTATCGTTTTGCTTGGGGTCGCGGTATTAAATGGTGTGGTACTTGTCAGTTATTTTAATCAACTAAAAGCCCAAGGAATGGCCATTGCTGAGGTGGTGGTGGTGGGTGCAAAAAGACGCTTGCGGCCTGTGTTGATGACAGCGTCAATCGCTGCTTTCGGTTTAGTTCCACTCTTGTTTGCTTCGGGTCCGGGCTCTGAAATCCAGCGTCCCTTGGCGATTGTGGTCATTGGTGGACTGGTGACATCCACCCTTTTAACGCTGATTGTTTTGCCGATTATGTATCGGCGTTTTGGGTTTGCTAACGGGAGAGCTGCATGACAGATTGTATTTTAATCTTGGTCGCTGTACCTGAATTGGAAGAGGTGATGGTTGATTGGTTGCTGGAACAACATGATATCAGCGGTTTTACCAGCCATCCGATTTGTGGTCAAAGTCGGGAGCAAAAAAAAATGAGTATCATTGAGCAAGTGATAGGACGGCAGCGTAAAGTGATGTTTCATATTCATCTCCAATCCGACACGCTCAACCCGATACTTATTAGCCTGCAAGAAGATTTTACCGGCACGGGTCTGGAGTACTGGGTAATTCCTGTGATACAGACGGGTCGCCTGAATTGAAATTAATACAGTATTTCGTCGCATAATACAGCGACGAAATACTGTTGAGTTAATGACGGAAAGTTTAGGCTTTATTGGGTAAATATACTGATATCATCCAATGTCCTGAGAAACGCGATCAATTGCGCTTGTTCTTCACCGCTAAGGTCTAATCCGCTCTCACGGCTATTATAAAACGCGATGACAGCGGCTAATGTTGCGAATACTCCGTTATGCATATACGGTGCAGTTTTAGCGACATTACGTAAGCTCGGTACTTTAAACATGCCATGATCTGCTGGATCGCCAGTGGTGTTTTGCAGGCCGACATCGACAGCTCCATTCTCAGGCACACCAAGCTTAGCATAGCGATAATTGCTAAACGCTGGAAGTTGTGCTGTTTGGGTGCTGGTATGGCAACCACTACAGCCCGCTTTGCCATTAAACAGTGACATGCCGCTCAGTTCATCAGCAGCAAGACTGGCTTTGCCTTGTAAAAACAAATCAAACTTCGAAGCAAAAGGGTTCACCAGCGGAGAGGCCAAGAAGTCAGCGACAGCATCAGCGAGTTGCTCAAAAGCCATTTCAACATTCGCCGTATCTAATGCCCCTTTACCATAGATTTGTTCAAACAAGGCGGCATGATCAGAAGCTTGAATTTTTGCAATTACGGTGGACTTATCTGAATTGTTCATTACCAAATTGTTTAATAAGTGCGCTTTAGTCGGTGCTAATAAATTCACCGCTGAACCATCCCAGAAGAGTCCTCCGTGGGGGCCTGTATCACTAAAGCTTGGTGATAAAACCGCATAGCTGATTGACGGCGTATTGCGCGAACCCAGTTTTTTTGCAGCACCTGTTGATACTGCCACTGAATCTGCCCAGCCTGTGAATGGATTATGACAACTTGCACATGACTGTCCTGCTGGCTCTGATAAACTGCTTTCAAAGAACAAAGCTTGTCCTAGATCCGTTTTGGTTAATTGAGCCGCTGCTGTCGCATAGGGTGTATAGACGGGTGCAGGATACGTTGGTGGTGGTGTATAGACCGGGGGGGGTGGCGGTAATGGTGGCGTATAAGCCAATGGTGGCGGTGCAGTATACACCGGTGATTTCACGGTAATAATCACTGTTGGATAGTTGGTATTATAAGCACTATAGGCAGTTTTGGCTTTAAAGGCGACTCGATAGCTGCCTGGATCAACAAAGATGACAGGTAACGTCGATACACTGAAACTGCTGGTGGTGCCAGGTACCGATTTTAGATAAGTAGATCCGTAGTAAAAGTCCCATGAATAACCATAGGGACCCACATTATAATTGTCTTGGATTTGGCCTGAGAAAATAATTTGCTTACCGGTGGTGATTGTTATGCCGCTATTGGGTGAAGAAATAAACGTTGCCGGTGGGGTTGTCGGAAACGTAGTATTGCCCGGTGATGGAAATCCTGTATTTGCTGCTGTCACGATAATGACACGGGAACTTGCTTGAGTCGGGTAGATTCCGCTGCGATCAGCGGCCCGGAATGAAACCGTGTAGCTACCGGTACGGTTAAATGTAATCGGACGTGATCTGACTGTTGTGACTGCCGTGCTACCCGTCACACTCACAGCAGCGCCACCGTAATTCCAAATGTAGCTATAGGGTCCGTTGTTATAGGGGTCAGTAATCACTGCGGTAAAGGTTTGACTCGTTCCTATGGTAATTGTCATGTTGCTGGCGGGAGAACTGATGGCGCTGATGGGTATCGCGGTAGTGCGGACCAAGGTATCCCCACAATTACTAGCCGCGTTGAGTATATCAATGGATTGAGAGCGCGTCTGGGTATTCACTTGGATGCGGCATGGAATACGTGGCAGTGAGGCTGTCGTTTGTTTAGATTGCCAAACTTCGTTGGACAAAATATCGCGTTCATCGATGAGATCGAGTGATTCGGCTTCAAAAATCTTGACTTGGATATCACTGACTAACAAGGAAACACTGACAACCAGTTCGCCAATATCATCATTCCAGATTGCCGATTGAATCAAATTGCTGACAGGTGTTAAAGCTTTTGTGTTGGGTTGCTCAATCACCGCCGCGGTTGCTAATGCTGTATTATCTCTGGGTGATGTTGAATTGGGGTTACTGCATGAGACTACTGAAATCCCTATTAGAAAAGTCATGACATAATAAGGTAGCTGATAAGATATTCGATCTGAGTTTCTGTCCACTGGTTTCCCTCCAAATTAACAAAGTGATGATTTGCTAATTTCCCACATAGATTAGATGTTGAATTGATATCGCAATAGGTATCACGAATCTGAATGAGGCCAATGAGTTAGGAATGGCCGATGCCCAAGGTAGGTGTTGTTATTGTAGAGGCTATTTTAAAGTAAGGTAGAGATAAGGAAATTGTTATTTGAATGACTCATGAAAGCCTAACAATTACCGCTTTGCAATACAAGCCACAATGCTAAATTTTTTAATACCGAGATTTATTTAATCTCTAACGATTAAAAAAAGTAGAGGAAAAAAATTTTAGATATCGCATGAACGGAGAGCCCTGGGCTGGGCTCTCCGTTCATGCACTAAATTGTTAATGATAAAAATCAGCGAAACGGCGTGAAAGCAACATTGTCGTTTAAGGTTTTTAAGAATGCGATAATTTGTGCCTGTTGTGCTTGTGTTAAACCAAAATTACCAATAGTGGGCGTTACATTCGCTGCCACATCAGGTGGACTCAAGGCTGGGTCGACATCCCGTGCATTGTAGAAATGCATCACTTCTTCCAACGTATTAAAAATACCATTGTGCATATAGGGTGCTGTTTTAGCGATATTTCGCAGTGTGGGTGTTTTAAACTCGCCTTGATCATTCGGCCTTCCTGTGGTATTTCCAACGCCCATATCTTGGGGTGGGATTCTCGGGTTTGAGCTTCTTGGTAGTCCGAGATTGAAGTATGAAAAATTAGTAAATAAAGGCATTTGCCCATTTCTTTGGGTTGATGTGTGGCAGAAACTGCAACCTAGCGCATTAAATAGACCGAATCCTGCTTGTTCATCGGTGGTAAGTGTCGCTTGACCTTGCAAGAATAAATCAAATTTCGAAGCGAATGGACTTACACGAGGTGTGATTTCAAAGGTCGCGATGGCATCGGCTATGTTATTGAAGGCTTGGGTTGGATTGTTAAATGCGTTAGGTCCAAAAATTTGCTCGAATGAGGCGGCGTATTCTGCAGCACGCACTTTATCAACCACAGCCTGGATGCTTGGGTTGTTCATTTCAACCGAGTTAATAAGGGGTTGTTTGGCTTGGGCCGTTAAATCATCTGCTCGGCCATCATGGAATTGACCACCATTGGGCAATGAAGCATTGAACGTAGGGCTAAAAGCGGCATAAGAGACAGTTGGGGCATTCCGTGACCCAAATCGACCGGCGACAACGCCTTCAGAGACGGGGCTGTTCTTGTCTGGATCGGTCCAACCCGCGCTGGGTACATGACAGCTACTACAAGCTTGCCCTGCTGGCTCTGATAAATTTCGATCAAAGAAAATCAATTCACCTAACTGTGCCTTACTGATTGGTGGCGGAGGTGGCGGTGGGGTACCATAAGGTGGCCGTGGATTGGGTGGTGGATTCGGCGATGGTGATGGACTGGGTGACGGTGATGGGTTAGGCGATGGTGGTGCATTGCTTGGTGCGACTGCTGTAATGATAACGGTAGGTGGATTTGCGGGATAAACTGATCCATCGTTATGGGCGACATTGAGTGCGATATTATAGCGACCAGGATCCCTGAAAACGACGGGTCTTGTGGTTATCTCAAGTTGACGGGTGACTCCCTTTAGCGACGTATTGCCTGCTAAATTCCATTGATATTTATAAGTCCCATTATAGGGTGATGGATCGTTGATTTGACCCGCAAAGGTGATGGGTTCACCTGTTGAAACCGTGGTATCAGCGGATGGATTTGATATAATAATCACCGGATCAGGGAATTCAGCGGGAGAGGGCGCTGGCGAGGGCGGTATTGGGGTATTCGCCGGTGGCGGCAGTGGTGGTGGTGCTGGCTTAGTGTTACTGGCAATGATGATGACCGAGTTGGTAACTCTGGGATAGACATTTGTGGCATCGGTGGCTCGGAATGAGACGGTGTAAGTGCCAGGCCGATTGAAAAATATGGGAGGGGTAGTGACTTCGATAACGCCGAGTGAAGTACTATTACCGGTTTGGCCACGCACTCCTAATGCAGCGCTGCCATAGTTCCATAAATAAGTATAAGGGCCATTGCCTTCTGCATCGTTGATAGTGGCGATAAATTCGATAGGCTCTCCGGCGCGAATTCTTATTGGTGAGGTCGTTGGGCTCGTTATGTGTGTGACCGGTAGGGTATTACCTGCAAGCGCGTTACTGATGCCTTTGTCTTGCAATGCGACGGTATCACAATTCTCAGGGGCACGAATGATGGGCAGTGATTGGCTGCGCGTTATCGTTGTGACTTGCACATTACAGGGGATGTTGCTCAAGGTCAATGTCGTTTGCTTGGATTGCCAGAGTTGATCTTCAAAGATATCAATTGCATCGATTATTTTTTGAGTTTTTACATCACTGATTTTAACTCGTTCATCAGAAGCTAGCGCATTAACGGTAACGATGAGCTCGTTAGCGAATGGGTCCCAAATGGCAGCCTGGATTAATGTATCAGAGGTTGCTAACGCATTGGCGTTATCAATGACAATACCCGTGCTGAGTGAATTTCCATCAATGGATTCTGATCCCGGTTCTTGGGTACAGGATGTTAAAATAAACCCACATAGAAAAATTAACAAGTAATAATTAGGTAAACGGTTGGATATTCGATTGGTGTTATTCATATGTTTCCCCCTCAATATTAGCAATTAGGAAAATGCTAATATTCCCACAAGATTAAATATTGTTTTATGGCAACAGGTCTTAAAACAAACAGTTTAAGGTCTATTATTTAGATGGGATAACCAATGTGAACGTATAATTATTTCGACTGGGCGCACATTAAGCGGCCTGAGACAACGACGGTTTAAAGCCTGTACACGTTTCCCACCAAACATGTACCCTTCAGGCTATTATTTGTATTTGAAATAGCAAAAACTTTGATTATTAATTATTGTTATAATGATTATTGTTATTATTTTAGAGGCTAGATCTAAATAGCAATGAGGCAAGGTGGTAGAATTACATACCACGTAGGGAAAGAATAACATAGTAAAGTTTAAATGCAATCAATTTACTTTAGGGATAATCATCAACTCAGGTATTCAAGTTGCGCTCAGCTTCGGCTGCTATTCGTCTACAGCGTCTACTGTTGATGGTCGTTTTATTCGTCGACAGGGAAGGGGGGTGAGTAAGATAGGTCAGTTATTTCACTTTCATTGCTTAGCCTAAGTTGGTCAATATAAGACGTAATAAATAACAAGCATAAAAGGTTTCTGATTTTTAATCAGCCAAGTTGGTAATACATATTTTACTTTAATTCGTCAGTAATCATGAAAGACACGCGCATTTAAATATTCTGGTCAACGAACCCGTTCATTGATTTATTGTTCTGGATCCCTATCAATTGACTGTATTTCTTCCATTTGACTCAGCTTGCGTAAGGCTGAGGCCTCTATTTGTCGAATTCTTTCGCGTGTTATATTAAATTGCTTGCCAATTTGTTCCAAAGTTAATGCGCTGTAAACATCGATACCAAAGTGCAAGCGTAGAATTTTTTGCTCTCGAATATTGAGATGTTGAAGATTTTCGGCGACAATTTTTGCTAATCCTTCTTGATTTGCAAAATCTAATGGTGATTTAGTGTTTTTTTCTTTGACCAAATCGCTGATCGTAGTTTCGTCTTTTTCACCGACAGGTATATCAATTGAAATGGGATCTCTGACTAGCTCTACTATTTCTTTTATCTTATCTTCAGTGAATTCCATTATCTCAGATAATTCTTCGGTAGTTGGGTTTCTACCATATTGTTGATAAAATTGTTGAGAGATGCGTTTTTGTTTCCCTTGCCGGTCTGCCATATGCACAGGCAGTCGTATTGTTCTGGCCTGGCCTGTTATCGCGCGGGATATTGATTGCCTAATCCACCAGGTGGCGTATGTTGAAAATTTAAATCCTAGTTTGTATTCATATTTATCCGCAGCTCGCATTAATCCAATATTTCCTTCCTGGATAAGATCAAGGAGCTGCAATCCTCTGTTGGTATACGTTTTTGCAATCGATATAACAAGCCGTAAATTGGCTTCTACTAAAAAATTTTTCTGTTGATTCAGCGCTTTCTCCAACGATGATATCTTGTTTTTAATTTTCTTGAATTTGAGCAAGCTATTACCTAGCTGGTTGCTGATTTCCGTAGCTTGTCTAAACCATAGCTGTAATTTTCCTTTTCGAAAGAGTTGCTGATCAGGAAAAATCATCATTAATAAATGGGGTTGTCCATCATCAACTGCTTTTAAAAACGCGTTAAATATTTTTTTGCATTGTTCAGAATACATACCCGAGTGCTTTAAAGGATTTAAAATTTGTTGTCTAATATCGATAATTTTTTGGTCGTAAGCATCTAAATTTTTACAAAGATTCCTTAGGTACATGGGCGTATAATTGAATTGAGTGAACAGACGATTAAGTTTTGCATCAATAACAGGTAGTTTTTCTGTTGGCACAACTTTAAAATCAATCATTAGATGTAAATAATTATTGATATTTTTTTCTAAATAGGCATATTTATTTTGATCATTTATCAATGGATTGTCGTGTGTCAATTCTTCTGCGTGAACTCGAAAAACATTTTTAATGAATTCTTTATCATTAAGAATATATTCAAACGTCGTGCGCAGATAGAAGTAACTAATATACAATTTAGATAATTGTTGTTTAATTTCTGCTTCTAAGGACTCGATTTTTTTTCCTGTACGAATTTCGTCGTCCTTAGTGATCAGACTTATCGCTCCCATTTCGCGCATATAATACCGAACAGGATCTGATCCGGTATCTTTGTTTGAGTTATCTACGTGGCTATTATCATCTGTAAATTGATTGCTAGTCTCTTCTGATTCAATACCATCAATGGATTCGCTGTTTGCCGAGTTAACAATTTGTACTTCAGAACACTCTTGGATTGACTGATTTGTAATGGTTTCACTTCTATGGATAAATAAGTCATGAAAATCATCGTTAACTTGGGAAGAACTGTCTGAAATATTTATTTTTGGCTTCATTTGGTATTCCAGTAACTTTAAAAACAGTGAATGATCTATTATTTTTCATATACAATAGTTATACATTGGCGATTGAATCATCAGATTTCCAATTTCGAATAAAGTTTCAAACATTACTAAATGAGAGAAATGTGTATACGTATTTAAAAAATGATTCATGAGATTGGCTTCATAGCTTAGTGTAAATACCAAGTTCTATCGGGTAGGGTTTAAGGTATAGGGTATTTTCAATGAAGTCGTATTTGTATTTTTTGAAATACAAATTTAACAATACCATCGGAGCAATTAAAGGCAGTTCTCCTTGCCCGTATTTATTCACGATAAATGTTAAATTTTGTTTCTCTTTATAAGGCAAATGACACTTTAGGAAACCTTGCAAATGTTGTAAAACATTAACGTGACCATTTCTTCCAACAGAGAGGTATCTCTTCGGTGACCTCCATCAAATCTAACTTTTTCTCCTGCTAAACAGGCACTTAACCCAATGATCAGTTTCTTTTTCATAACGAATACCTACCTTAGTCAAATATTGTCAATACTGTTTTCTGTTGATACGTTAAAAAGTCGAGTTATTTGATTGACATTCTAGAATAGAATTATACAATAATTATACATTGCTTGCAAAGTAATATGTGATTTCTTGTGAACTGCCTCGATACTGAAGGTTATTTTGTTAAGGATCTGGTTGATGTGTCGCAGGTGATAGATTGTTTGTTTAGTACCGATTATTTTTCAAAAGGCGAATAATGGACCCAATACTTGAAATGATTATCTACAGCATTATCCCGATTATACTTTTGCCAATCGCATTTTTGATTTGGTTGTTGATGCGAGCTAAATTTTTTCAGAAAATATCTAAGGCTCATGATGAAAAATAATAATGTTTTTCAGAGCGGGCTATCAGTCACTGCTAGCTCATTGAAACCCGCTTGGATAACAATAGTTTTAGGATTTTTGTGTCCGCCTCTAATGTTGCTATTGATAAAACGAAGAAGTTATGCGCTGATAAGTCTTGCAATAATTGTTGCGAGTTTAATCATCGCGCAAATTTACACATCAATTAATAGTTGGCCGTTTCCTATATGGGCGTTTCCATTGCAATTCGCGGTGAATTTAGTGAGTGCATTTTACTTATATCAATTAACCCTAGAGAATAACGAACCGATCAACCACGCCCGAATTGGCGTAATATCTTTGGTCGTACTTTTTGGGATACTATGCATTTACATCTATAGTGCAAATTTTATACTATCGCGTTATGCAATTGCCTCTGTTTCTATGAATCCTACTTTGACTCATGGTGATTTTGTGATTACCAGTAAATCAAACTCAAAAAATGCCAGCTGGTTAGCTAAACTATTAAATAATGAAACATTAGCATACGGTGATTTGGTTATTTTCAAGCATCCTACAGAAGATGAAATATATGTGAAACGTATTATTGCTTTGCCAGGTGATGAGCTTACCTTCAATGGAAATGCGTTACTTATAAACGGTAAACATGTAAAACGGGAATTAATAATGTCAAATCATAATAATTCACCTTTTCGTTGGTTAAAAAACGAGTTATATTATGAATATAATCATGGCAAAATGTATCAAATCAGTTTAACCGGTGAATCCGCTCAAGTCAGTGGTGAAATCACGGTCCCTCCTGGTCATTTATTCGTCATGGGAGATAATCGAAATCAAAGTATGGATAGTCGCTTTTGGGGGTTATTGCCTGAAAACAACATCCTCGAAAGACCTTTACTCATATGGTGGAGCGTCGAACCAAGCGTTAAACCTAGAATTAGATGGGAACGAATAGGAAACTGGATCAATTAAAAACACCCAATATGAAAAATCCAGAAGTACTACTGACGGTAATTATTACTTATGACTAAAAACACAAATAACTTAAACGTTGCGTTTGATGATAGCCAGAATAAATTTTTTCCTATCAGGACCGTGTCGGAAATAACCGGGGTGAACTCTATCACCTTAAGAGCGTGGGAGCGACGTTATGGTTTGCTGGTGCCACATCGTACCCCGAAAGGTCACCGACTTTATACGCAAGACGATATTGATCTCATTCATCAAGCTGTTGAACTGCTCAATAGAGGCATTGCTATTAGTCAGGTAAAAAATCACTTATTACCGAAGACGGTGTTAAAGAAAAAAAAACAATCGAAAGCCGTTGAGGAAATTCCAAATGTTTGGATACAGTATCAACAGCGTATTCTCAATGCCGTGGTGCGGTTCGATAGTAGTGCATTAATGCAAACCTATAATGAAGTTTTAGCGATTTATCCACTGGACATTGTCACAACTCATTTAATTTTACCGATCTCAAGGAAACTCGGTGAACGTTGGGAAAAAACCGAAGGCAGCATCGCTGAAGAACATTTTTTTACGCAGTTTTTACGCAATAAAATAGGGGCGCGTTTTCATCACCAGCACTCAAGACAACTGGGGCCTAAAATTATTGCGGCATGCTTCCCCGGTGAGCAACACGAAATTGGTCTATTAATTTTTTGTTTAGCCGCTTGTGAGCACGGTTATGATATGGTGATACTGGGCTGTGATTTACCCCTGAGCGAATTAAATTTGGTTGTCAAGCAAACAGATGCGGATGCAATTATTCTGTCAGGCACCAATAAATTGACACAAGACATATTGAAAAAAGATTTGCCGGTCTTGATAAACGCTATTGATATTCCGGTATTTGTAGGAGGCAACGCGTCTGTAGTGAGTTGCGATGATATTTTGTATACAGGCGCAGGCGTGCTTGGCCAAGATATTCAGCATGCGTTAAACGAAATCGACTTGGCGATAAATGCTGAGTAAGGCAGGACTTATACTCGTAGCGTCTGATATTTAGGCTTTATTGCTGGCCTATTTTCGCCCTGGCGGCGTTGAAACTTCGCGCAATAAGAAGGACTATTACTTGTCGTTTCGCCTCGCCTAAAGCGCCTACTTTTGGTGCCAGGACAAAAATAATCATCGCACTCAACACCTAAATATCAGACGCTACGAGTATATAGTTAGATTTATTGAACCGAAGGAGTTTTAATACCATGAAAATATTTCTATTGCAGGTGTTTTTTATTAGTTTTATGCTTTTATCTAGCAATATTGTCCTCGCTGCGGGTGGACAAAACTGCCCAGAAACATTAAATTTCAAAAAAGAAAAACTGGCCGACGATACCATGGTTGACCTGTGTCATGAATACCAAGGTAAAGTTGTAATGGTGGTCAATACCGCAAGTTTTTGTGGCTTCACCAAACAGTATAAAAGCCTTGAAGGCATATACCGAAAATATAAAAATAACGGTTTTGTGGTATTAGGTTTCCCTTCCAATGACTTTGGTAAACAAGAACCGGCAAATGAAGAACAAATCAAAGCATTTTGTGATAGAACCTATCAAATTAAGTTCCCAATGTTTGAAAAAACTTCGGTCGCCAAGGGGACGGATGATTTAATGTACCAAACATTAGCTAACATGGCCGGTGAATACCCTTCGTGGAATTTCCATAAATATTTAATCGATCGCAATGGGAAATTGGTAGCAAGTATTTCAAGTCAAACGGATCCCGCAACCCAACAGGTGACGGACAAGATTGAATCTCTACTTTGATAAGGAATGAGAATTAATGAAAATATTTCGTCGTGCATTATTGTTGATAGTATTGTTTCCATTGATTATCAAGGCCGATGAATTGGTGGCGGTGGATATTAAACGCTTGTCATTTGAGTCTACTGTCAAGATAGTGCAATCGGCGATTGCCGCTTGTCGGAAACAAACAATTCAGATTGCCGTTGTGGTGATTGATCGCGGTGGTAATATTCAGCTAGCAGCACGTGATACTCTAGCCGTTGATCTCACCTTGAGAATTGCAGAACAAAAAGCCTATACCGCATTATCGTTTAATTCGTCGACGTCTATTTTGGCGACTCGCACCAACTCAAGACTAAATAGTTTAGATGGCCTGTTGATGTTGGGTGGCGGTTTACCTATTGAGGTTGGCGGTGTTATTTATGGCGCGATTGGTGTGAGCGGGGCACCGTCCCCAGACGTTGATGAGAAATGTGCGACAGCTGGGTTGAATGCTATCATCGAAGATCTTGAAATGTCTCAATAACGTTGCTCACTGTTGATTGTTATTCCTGAAAAAATTTCAAACATCTCTGTATATACCCGAAACACTTGAGGTAGTGTTTTGGGTATATCTGTCAAAATACTGACAACTCCTGTCTATATTCATACTCTCCAATAAAACCTTATAGCTATACTGGCTTAACGAAACAATACCATCAATTGCCCACGACTGATTTGGGTTATCTATACTGATTGGATTGGTATGGGCTAAGCTGGCACTTGAATTCTCATGGTTGTTGGTCATTGGGATATCCATTTTCGATGCTATTGTAAGCGCTAGCTTGGTTGATGCTTATTTAATACTTTCGGCAGGAGATAATGCGGTGAAAGAAGAAGGAAAAAGCTATTTTCAGTGCATTGCGCTACCGGCACGCTCCATGAAGCCTCGGCAAGATGGTTTGACCATGATCCTGGATAAGGGGATCGGTGTGAATGCATTTTCCGAATATTTGGTGTTGGCCGGTGCCTATATCGATATTGTGAAATTTGGTTGGGGTACGTCGCGGATTCTTCCCAAGGATGTCGTGCATAAAAAGATTGTATTGGCGAATGATTATCATGTCAAAGTTTGTCCAGGAGGCACGTTTCTTGAATTAGCCTATCTGCAAGGGGTAGTGGCTGAGTTTTTGCGTGAGGCCTATGACGTTGGTTTTCGTTGTATTGAGGTGTCTGATGGCACGATCCATATAGCGCATGATGAAAAACTGCATTTGATCGAATTGGCTAAACAAATGGGATTTGCAGTTTTTTCTGAAATTGGAAAAAAGTTCTGGTTTGAAGATAAGCGTTTGTCACTCGGTGATCGAATTGAGCAAGCACATGCTGAGCTGGCTGCCGGATCTTCTAAGGTGATTATCGAGGCAAGAGAGGCGGGCTCGGTCGGTATATTTGGTGCCGATGGTGCTGTACACCCTGAAGACGTAGCGCAATTAATTGACGGAATCGGCTTAACCCATATTATTTTTGAAGCACCGCGACCTGATCAACAACGCTGGCTAATTGCTAATCTTGGTAATACAGTGAATATGGGGAATATTGCATTAGATACGGTGATCAGCCTTGAGACATTACGTTGTGGTTTGCGGGCCGATACACTGAAGCAATTTCATTTAGGAGACCGGTCTGTTCGTATTGAAAATGGCATGACCGGTGTATTAGCCGCCGTAGCACGCTCTGATGTGATCATTCTGGTGGATACGCTAACGAGCAGTTCCATATTCATTGCTGCATTAGCGGCAGGGGTGAAGTCCATTAAATTGCTGGTAGACGATGAATATACTACGGGTGATTTAAGCAAGATGGAAGCTATAGATTTGGATGATTTTTCAATATCACAAGCAGCTAAATTTTCGAAGCAGCCATTGGCTGTAAAAATGAATGCTAGCACGCAACTAATACATGCAAGTGATCACGCTGATTCGCCGGTACTGATAGGTGCTTTGTTAAATGCAAAAGCGGTGGCAGACAAAGCTATGGATATGGCTGACCAAAAAGATATAACGATTGTTATGGGGGGTGATCAAGATGATATTGCGGAGGAAGATTTAATTGCGGCTTCGGAAATTTTTAGTTATCTAAATACACGATCCTTAAAAGGAAATATTCGCCCGATAGTAAGTGAAGATTACATCACAGATTTTTTGGCATCAAAACAAGGATGCCGATTAACGGAAGAGGGTTATAAAGATGAGGTCGTATTTTGTGCGCAAAAAAATAAGTATAGCACCGTTCCGGTCTATCAAGATGGAGTACTGATGGATTGTCATAAATGACTCTATTAAGGAATAGAATAAGTCAGGTTAGCAGGATGAATGCATCGGTTTTAATGTTATGTGTCATGTTATTGATCATGGCTATCGACGATGCATTGGCAGCTACCACAGCTGATCATGTGCAAGAACCATTGAAACACACTAACACTGAATCAGAAAATCCCTATCCACCGGATATTAAGCGTATTAAAGACCGAGGCAAATTGATTGTCACTCAATATCAAGGTGAACGTGCGGGTTTTTTTATGTTTGATGATGCCATGCATTTTCCAGATTACCTCAGTTATCAATCGAAAGATGGTCGACGACTTATCGGTCATGATATTGAAATCGCTTATCACATCGCAAATCGACTGGGCGTTGACCTGGAGATACGGCGTACAGAAAAAAGTTTTACCAATTTAGCGCGGGTAGTTGGACGAAACGACGCGGATATTGCTATTAGCAAGCTGACCATTACCATGGATCGTGCGCAGTATAGTCGATTTACCGACCCCTATGTCACGTTACGGGTTGGCGTGTTGATTAATCGCTTGGCTGAGGTAAAAACCGGGCGTGCAAAAGAGATGGATAAATTGTTAAATCACCCCGAGGCAGCGATTGCTGTACAACAAGGGACGAGTTGGGTGGCATTTGGACAAGATTTATTTCCACAGGCTAAATTAATGTTATTTCCAAGTATGCGTGCTGCGCTGCAAGCGGTGGAAAAGGGCGAGGCATTGGCATTTCTTAATGATGAATGGAATATTGCGGCCTGGCTGAATCAGAACCCAGATACCGCCGTTAGAGTTCGATTAGGATTTATCCCTGATATTAAAAGCGGTTTAGCCATGGCGGTTTCGCCTGACAGTCCGAATTTGCTCGGATTACTTAATTTGATGATTGAACGCGATGGATTGCAAACAACTCCGGCTAAATTATTAGATAAGTATTTTACCAAAGGGTCAGCCACTCAAGTGGCCAATACAATGATGTTAGCCGCAGCAGAACAAGAAGTCAAAGTGACCCCAATTGAAACTTTAATATCCATTGGTCTTATTGTGGTGGTACTCATGGGTATCTGGATATGGATGGCGTTGCTGGGCCGTGTGCGGCAGGCGGTGATTAATGAAAGCGGGACAAATACTTGAACGAAACTGAACAGACATCATTGCCGCCCATTCAGCAACCTAAACTTAAATCAAAATGGGAATATTTAAAGCGCCCCTGGTTGTTGGTATTGATGCTAATTTTAGGTGCTTTTGTTGGTCATACTTGGAAAACGCTGGGTGAACAACTTGTGCAACCGGGTAACTTGTATTTGTCGTTGTTGACCATGAGTGTCATTCCTATTATCTCTACTGCCATTATCAGTGGTTTGGCTCGTATGTTACGCTCGGGGATAGCAAGCAGCCATATGTCATACATATGGCTGTTATTTATTGTGACCGTATTGATTGCCAGTGGCCTTGGCATACTTGCAGGTTACATCGGCCAGCCTGGGGTCAATTTAGGACAGTCGGTGGAAGTTTTTATTGGCCAAATGCTTTTGCAAGAAAGCGAAGCACTTGTTACCAGTGCCAATGGGGAACATTTTTTGTGGAATATTCTTTTTCAGCTGGTGCCTGCGAACGTGATTGGGGTGTTTAGTGGGGGTGATATACTGGGTGTCATTTTTGTCTCCATTGCCATGGGTACTGCCATCGGAAGAAGCCGCAGCAAGGCCGCCGATCGATTTTATGAAACTGTTGAAGGTATCCATGAGATTTTCGTTAAAATTCTCGGTTGGGTATTGTATGGATTGCCGATCGGTTTATTTTGCATGATCGGTGGACAAGTAGCAACCTTAGGCATGGAAGCCTTATTAGCACTGGGAAAGTTTGTGTTAGTTTTTTACCTGGCAGCGAGTGTTTTGTGTATTTTCTATTTGCTTGTGATGCGCTTGTCCACAGGATTGCCTATTTTACGAATTATCTCGGCCATACGTGATCCGCTATTTGTTTCCTTTTCAGCGGCGAGTTGTATTGCACCACTTCCCATCGCACTGGAAAAAATGCAAGGTGAATTAGGTCAGCGACCGGATATTTGTAACCTGGTGATCCCTTTAACTGTGGCGATGAACCGTCATAGTTACGCGTTATTATTTTCATTGACGGCTATTTTTATTTGCCAACTTTTTGGTAAGACATTAGATTTTTCTCAAATTTTATTGGTTCTTTTTACATCAGCATTGATTGGAACCGCCGCTGCAGGGAGACTTGCTACGGTTGGTGTGTTACTGGTTTATGTATTGGAACCTATTGGGATACCGGTCAGTGTAGCGATTACCATTTTTATCAGTATCGGTGCGATTCTTGACCCCATGGTACAAATGAGCATTTTGTTTGGAGGTTGCGCCAATGCAGCGGTGATTTCAAACCGTGAATCGTCAACCATGGCGAGCACAAAATCACCGGGAAATTACCTGTGAGGTGGCTAAACTTATTGCTTAACCCTTGGGTGGTTTTTGCTTTTGCGGGTGCGGGTATCGCGGTGGGACTTTTTTATCAGCAAGTCGCTGTTTATTTAAAACCACTGGCTGATGTATTTATTGGCTTAGTAGAAATGTGTGTGATTCCCATTATGATCACGGCGGTGGTCTCAAGTTTAGGACACTTGATCAATGCGGGTAAAACAAAAGTCTATCTGGTTTATCTAATACTGGTCATGCTCACCAGTATGTTCATTGCCTCGATGGTCGGACTGGGTATTGCTAAAACTGGGCAACCGGGAGCCAATCTGGATGACAGTGCTCAAGTTGTGCTTGGCCGACAAATATCGGTCTCTGAATTATCCGCATCGGATTCCAAAATGGATAATACTGATTTTGGATTTTATGCTTTTATTGAACAGCTGATACCCAATAATTTGATTCAATCGATCGGTGAAGATGAAAGGTTAGCAATTATTTTCTTTTCCATTTTATTAGGCATCGCGCTGGGTACAGTTAACAAAACTAACAATGGGGTGGCGCTTAAAGTGATGGATGCTTTTTATGAAGCGTTTATCAAAATAATCGACTGGATCATGTATTTATTACCTTTCGGTTTGTTTGCTTTATTGGCCAGCCAAATTGCCATCGTTGGTACCGATGTGCTGCTGGCAACGGTAAAATTAGTCATCTGTATTTATCTGGGTGCATTGTTGCTTATTTTGTTGTTTAGTCTTTATATTTGGCAAGTGGTGGGAGGAAGTTTTTGGGATTATTTACGCATTAAACGAAAACCCTGGTTGATTGCTTTTGGTACTGCAAGCAGTTTTGCGGCGATTCCTGCCGCCATCGTGAGTTTAACCGAAAGGCTGAAACTTAAAAAAGAAACCGTTCATCTGGTTTTTCCCTTGGGTGTGGCGATCAATCCAACGGGCACTATCTTTCATTTTGCGTTATCAACGCTATTTATTGCACAAATTTACGATGTCGATCTAAGTTTCGCTCAGTTAGTAATGGTTTTTGTGGGAGCGATCATCACCGGTATTGCCTCAGCAGGTGCGCCGGGTATCGTTGCGATCTCTGTCATTGCGTTGATTCTATCGCCGCTGAATTTACCCGTTGCGGTTGCCATTGTATTACTTATTATGATTGATCCTATTGTTGATCCCATTTTAACCGTCGTTAATGTACAGGCCAATTGCGCCGTCACGGTAGCCATGTCAAAGACTCAGCCTGAAACGCAACCACCACCCGCTAAAGCGGAGGAGTTGATATGAAAATGATCGATCGTGACTGTCACGCACTTCCCAAAAACTTCTTCAGCCGCGTTGATTTACCCTAACTGGGTGTCTATTATATCAGGGGATGGCCAGTCCCAGTTATCAATCCAGTTAGCAGTTGATGAATGTCTAGATATTTTCCTAAAGGCTTTATCAAAGAAGCGGAACTAAATTTTTAGATGAGATTTCCCTGGCATTTCGCGATTGCAGACTTGGTTTTGAGAATTGTATCTGAGAACGGGATTCAGTGATACAGGATGAGTCTACCTCTACTATAGGATCTGCAAGAAATTCATCACGCATCGATTGTGCGCAGGGTTTGAAGAGAAACCCATGGCGGCCTAAGGGGAGCTCAATATATTGTGAGTTTTTTAGTGAATTAGCGACTTTTTGAGTAGATGTCGCTGGTGTGCGTATATCGTAGTAACCTGCAAATAACAATACAGGAACTTCGCTAGAAATAGCAGAAGGATCTAAGTAGTGAGTAGTGGCATGAGGCCAGGCAGAACAATAATTTTTAATTCTATCTGTTGTTTCAGAAATGATGTTTTTCAATTCACTATTTATATTCTCGATATTTGACAATCCATCGTTATCGGTAGATAGAATATCACTTGAATCTGCGCAACTTATTGTGGAGTGGGAGCCAATAGATATGTTTGAAGTATCGAAAAATTTGTCAAGTTCATTTAAAGCATAAGAGTAATCGCTGTTTAAGAGTTTATTGATTTCTTTCGGTATCGAGGTAGGATTCCTCTGGTCAAACAAATTACTCATGATGCTTATGAGATCGTCTCCATTAAAGCTTACGTCTTGAATATCTACCATGTGTTCTGAATTTTTATAATGCAATTTTTCTGGGGTCTGGTTTAATTGGGATACTTTTTCCCAGAATCGGGACTTAATATTAGGATATTTTTCATTGCAGCTAGTATCTGACTCACATTGAGACAAAATTTCGCGAGTAAGTTCGTCGATTCTAATAAGTGATTCAATACTATAAATGTTGTCGTCATTAGCCAATGCAGAATCTAAAATTATACTTCGAATATTTTCTGGGTGATAACGTAATAATGTTTGAGCCAAGCGAGTGCCATAACTTACTCCATAAACATTCCAACTATCGAAACTAAGCACTTCTCGTAAATCATTTAGATCATTTGCATTTTCGATACTACTGTAAGCTTTAAGGTCAATACTATCGTTTTCCAGCCGAGTAATACATTCATTGACGCCTATTATATCGAAATTGAGTGAATCGTTATCGTGAGTGAGTTGTTGTAGTGTTTCGATGCGTTTTTCATAGATTTCTGGACATTCCAGCGAAGGCAATGAATAACCTGAGCCACGCTGGTCAATTAAAATAACATCACGAACTTTTAACGCACCGTTAAATGTAAAGTCTTTGAAGTGGCTGGCTAAGAATAATGCTGAATGACCGGGGCCTCCATGCAAATAAAGCATAGGATCTGGCTCTGGGGTTTCTGAAGTACTCTTAAGTATGGTGACGGCAAGTTTAATAAAAGTTGTGTTATCTGTACTATATCTCGATTCAGGAACTTCCAAATAACCACATTCTGCATTGGTTAAATTCTCTAGTTCTTCGTCAATGTCGCTACAATTAACTGAATGAAAAACTGGGGTATAAGTTTTCGCATAAACCGCAGGATCTATTCTTGAAATATCGCTTGAATTTTTTGAACAAGAAACAAATAGAAAGAGAAAAAGTAGAGTTAAATATCGATAAGTCATCATGTTTTAAAACATCTTAGTATTTATACGTCATTGCATCCAAAGTAAAGTGAGCGATTGCCCCGCTCTCGCATGGCGTATCAATGTCTGTGGGACGAAGCTGTCGGGCATGGCCTTGAACTTGAATTTGTGGTGAAAGTTATCGGAATGATTTGTCAAAACATAAATGCATATGTTTGTGTAAGTATATATATTAATCAAAACTCATTTTGTGCCGCCACGGTTGAGATGTCGAGAGCTAGCGTACCGCATGACAAGCCACTTTAGTTTCCACTGCCATGTCTTTGAGGAGCGGTGTTTGATGTGCACAAAGGGGTTGAGCGATGGGGCAACGTGAGTAAAACGCACAACCGCTTGCTGTTGGGGTTTCTTGCGGAATTTTTTCGGCATTGATGAGATTGAGTCGTTGACGCCCAGCTACCGGCTCGGGAATGGGCACCGATGCGAGCAGTAATTGGGTGTAAGGATGGCGTGGTCGATCATATAATTGATCACGGGGTGCCAGTTCAACTACTTTGCCTTTGTACATCACCATAACGCGGTGGCTAATGTGTTTGACGATACTTAAATCATGAGCAATAAACAGCAATGAAATATGATTTTTTTTCTGAATGTCCATTAACAAATTAATAATTTGTGCCTGAATAGACACATCTAAGGCGCTCACTGGTTCATCACATATAATCAGCTGGGGATGACAGATTAAGGCTCTAGCGATGCCGACCCGTTGGCATTGGCCACCTGATAATTCATGAGGATAACGATTGAGTTGATCAGCGGATAAACCCACCGAGATCAGGATTTCCCGCACTTGTTGCAAGATGGCTTGCTTGGTTAAGTGAGGTGAAAAATTATGCAATGGCTCAGCAACGATTTGACCGATGCTTAGGCGTGGGTTCAACGATGCCAACGGGTCTTGAAAAATCATTTGTAAATGTTGACGTTCGCGGCGCATTTGTTTTTTGCTGAGTGTGGTGAGTTCTTTGTTATTAAAAATGACGCTGCCACCGGTCGGTGTGAGCAAACCTAAAATGGCGCGTGCCAAGGTGGACTTACCGCAGCCAGATTCACCGACAATGCTGAGTGTTTCGCCGTTGGTTATGGCTAAATCAACCCCGTCGACGGCTCGTATAGTTGTTGGTTTGGCAAATAGACTGTGCTGATGATTTTTAAAATGCACCTGCAGATTATCAACCTGAAGTATATTCTGAGTCATCATTGAGTTAAATGGCAGGCAGTTTGATGTCCGGTCGTAATCGAGCGTAAGGCGGGTTTGTACTCTTGGCAGTGCTGCAAAGCCTGTTCACAACGCTCTTGAAAGGGGCAACCGGCAAAATGTTGGTTAGCGGGAGCTGGCTGGCCGGGAATAGCATATAAAGCCTGCTGTGGCTGATCAAGTCGCGGGACGGATTTTAATAGTCCCTGGGTATACGGGTGCTGGGTATAATGAAAGACACTTGTCACATCGCCGTATTCCATCATTTCCCCTCGATACATTACCAGTACATGATCACAAACACCCGCAACAACACCCAGATCATGAGTAATCAGGATAATCGTGGTACCAAATTTTTGTTTAAGTTCCAGTAGCAATTTCATGATTTGTGCTTGTACCGTGACATCCAACGCGGTGGTGGGCTCATCAGCAATGAGGATGTCCGGTTCACATAACAATGCCATGGCAATCATCACCCGTTGTCGCATCCCACCGGAAAATTGGTGAGGGTAAAAATGGATGCGCGTTGTTGCCTCGGGTATGTGGACGGCCTCAAACATATCAATGGCGAGTGCCAACGCCGCCTTACGTTGCATACCACGGTGTACTTGCAGTACTTCGGTCATTTGGGTGGAAATACGCAAATAGGGGTTAATCGAGGTCATGGGATCTTGAAAAATCATAGCAATTTGATTGCCACGAATTTGATTAAGTTGCTTGTTGGATAATCCTAAAAGCTGTTGATCCTTGAATAATACTTGGCCCTGGGTTTGAGCATTTTTTGCCAATAAACCTAAGATGCTCATGACCGCTTGCGATTTACCGGAGCCGGACTCACCGACAATACCTAAAATGTCACCCGCTTTAACTGAAAAATTCAAGCGGTTGACTGCTTTGATGCTGCCATCTTGGGTATTAAATGTAACTTGTAAATCTTTTACCTGTAATATTTCCATGTTTTACAAATCAATTACCGATCTTTCGGATCAATGGCATCTCGCAATCCATCTCCAATAAAATTAAAACAAAATAATGTCAACGCTAAAAAGCTCGCCGGAAATATCAGCATCCATGCGGCGGTTTCCATTTCTTGAGCCCCTTCGTTGACCAGTGCGCCCCAACTGGTATTGGGTTCTTGTATACCCAGTCCTAAAAAACTTAAAAATGATTCGACTAAAATTACCTGCGGAATGGTCAGTGTCACATAGACAGCAACAATACCCAATAAGTTGGGAAGAATGTGACGCCGGATAATCTTTAAGGGACTACTGCCGCAAGCTTCGGCAGCTTCGATAAACTCTTTGTTTTTTAAACTGATGGTTTGACCGCGTACGATGCGCGCCATGTCCAGCCAATTGATGGCGCCAATGGCGATGAAAATCAACAAAATATTTCGACCAAAAAATACCATTAATAAAATGACAAAAAACATAAATGGCATGGCATATAAAATATCCACCACCCGCATCATGATGGCATCGACTCGTCCCCCGAGATAACCGGCAATAGCGCCGTAACTAATTCCAATCACTAAGCTCACTAAGGTGGCCACGACACCTATTAACAGCGAAATGCGTCCACCATGCATCGTGCGGACAAATAAATCACGGCCCAAGGCATCGGTACCAAAATAGTGTTGACTGTCCCAGTCAGGAGCAATAGACATCATTTCCCAATCGGTATCATCCAACGCATAAGGGCTGAATAACGGAGCGAAAATCACTAACAAGCTAATGGTTAACAACAGGGTGGCGCTGACCAGTGCCGCTTTGTTATGGATGAGGCGTTGCCGCGCATCCTGCCATAAACTGCGGCCTTTGACGGGTTGTGTGATATCAGTGTTTTTCAATCGAAACATACCGGCCTTAATAACGAACCTTGGGGTCTAACCAGGCGTATAACAAATCCACAATAAAATTAAACAGGATAATTAATAAACCATAAAAAATCACCACGCCCATCACCAAGGTGTAGTCCCGATTGAGCGCACCTAACACAAAAAATCGTCCTAAGCCGGGTATACTAAAAATTTTTTCGATAACCACCGAACCGGTGATAACACCGGCGGTTGCCGGTCCTAGATAGGAGACGATAGGTAACAATGTGGGTTTCAAGGCGTGTCTCATGAGAATGAGTCGCATAGGCAGACCTTTGGCAAAGGCAGTACGAATATAATTGCTATGCAGCACTTCAATCATGCTCGCACGGGTTAGACGGGCGATATAAGCAATTTGCGGTAAAGCCAGGCATAACACGGGTAAGATGATGGTGCTCGGTCGACTGCTGTCCCAGCCACCGGCAGGCAGCCAATCCAAATGGACGGCAAACAACAGCAGTAGTAACGGTGCAATCACAAAATTGGGGATAGAAACACCCGTCATGGAAAATGACATGACCAGATGATCGGCAGAGGTATTTTGTTTCAGAGCGGCGAGTGTTCCTAGACTAAGGCCCACCAGCAATGCCAATATCATGGCACTGAGGCCCAATTGCAATGACACCGGAAAACCTGTTTCAATCAACTCATTAACGCTGTAATCTTGATAATGAAACGAGGGTCCAAAATCCCCCTGTAATAATTGCCAAAGATAGCGGAAATATTGTTGCAGCAAGGATTCGTCGAGATGGTATTTTTTATCGAGGTTGAGCTGAATTTCTTCAGGTAAGGTTTTGTCTGTGTCAAACGGACCACCGGGTGCCAAGCGAATCAGAAAAAAAGCCAAGGTAATGATAACCAATAACGTTGGTATCATACCTAATAAACGTTTGATGATATAACGCAGCATGGGCGTTACTTGGCGAGATGCATATTTTTTGTATAATGATGATCCATAATGTTACCTTGATAACCACGGACATAGGGTTTGATTAAACGTTTGGTGACGTAGAAATAAACTGGCATCATAGGATAATCGGCCAGCATGGTTTGCTCGGCTTGCTCTAACAATTGGCGACGTTTGTTTGGGTCTTTTTCAATGGCCGATTGTTTTAACAAACTATCATAATCAGAGTTGTTATAACCGGTGTCATTGATCCCGTGTTGAGAATAGAGTAATTCAGCAAAACTAAACGCATCATTGTAATCAGCGATCCAACCCGAACGAAAGGCTTGCGTGAGTTTTTGTTTGCGGTTGGCTAAAAATACTTTCCATTCTTCGTTAAGTAATTTGACTCTCACCCCTAAGGCTTTTTTCCACATGGAGCTGATGGCTAAGGCGATTTTTTTATGATTCTCGCTGGTATTGTAACGAACTTCAACCACTAATGGATTGGTTTTGCTGTAACCGGCTTGATGATACAACTTTCGTGCTTCGGCAAGGCGGGTCGTTTTATCCATTTTGTGCCAAGCAAAAGTTTGTGCCTGATAATTTAAAACCCTAGGAGGTACCCAGCCATAAGCGGGTATTTCACCGCCACCCGTGACTTTTTCGGCAATAATTTCTCGGTCAATGGCCATGGTTAATGCTTGACGAAGTTTTTTGTTATCTTTAAATGGTGGTTTTGTTAAATTAAAACCATAATAATAAGTGCCAAGATAAGGAGCCACATGAAATTCTTTAGCAAGATGCTTTTTTATCCACTTGTATTGATTGAGTGGTATTCCATAGGTGAGATCAATTTCCCCGGCACGATATCGTTTCAGCTCGGTGGATTGGTCTTCAATAGGATAATAATAAACCGTATGGATGCGTGTTTTGGCATCACCCCAATAGCGGGAATTTCGTTTGAGAATAATATGGGATTGCACGACCCATTCGGTTAACTGATAAGCGCCATTGCTTACTGAATGTTCAGCGCGGGCAAATTTGTTGCCATATTTTTTGACGGTAACGGCGTGTAATGGGTAGGTTGTCGAATGCGTTAACAAACCAAGGAAGTAGGGGGTTGGCCCTTGTAATTTGACCGCTAATGTGAAGTCATCCAGTGCTTGCACGCCAAGCGTTGTGGGATCTTTTTCCCCTTGAATAATAGCGTTGGCATTTAAAATTGGCGCCAAAGTTTGCGCATAAGCCGAGCCGGTTTGTGGATTGACGATGCGTCGCCAGCTATAAACGAAATCATGAGCGGTAACAGGATCACCATTTGACCATTTGGCTTGCTCACGCAGATAAAATGTATAGTGAGTACCACTCTCGTCTATTTGCCAACGCTTAGCCACTCCGGGTATGAGCTCGCCATTGGGGGCCTCGGATATGAGTCCTTCATACAAATCACGCAAAATATTGGAGGCAGATACCCCTTGTGATTGATGAGGATCTAAGCTTTGCGGTTCTGGGCCATTGCCTTTGCGCAAAATCTGCTCTGCTGCAGCCGCGCTAAATGTCATGCCTACCCATAACAGGGTAATCAGGAATAGAATGCAAATTGTGAATTTTTGCTGCACTAACTGTATGTTCATTGACAATTTTTTTAAGTCATTAAATGTTTCGGTGGTATTGCTTGTTTGTCAGTCAGAGTATAAAGCCATAACTGGCATATGGAAAGCGGAGTTGTCAGATTGTCCTTGTTTGAGGGATAAGTTGGGTATTTAAATTGATTATCGGATAGAACTGGTTTATATTTTGACGAACAATAAAAATATCACTAAGTCCACTCGCTTTTGCATATCAATCACAACGAAAACAACCCTAATTTTCAATGCGGCAAGTAGTGCGAGTGTCTATATTTCATACGGCACGAACAATTCCCAAACAATTGACCGCTGTTTTTTTGGGGAGACATCTCATTCATTGAGTTAGGAATCGCTATCCACATTCTTCATCTAGCACGTTGGCATGGATACCATACTCGTAGCGTCTGATATTTAGTCTTTATTGCTGGCCTATTTTCGCCCTGGCGGCGTTGAAACTCCGCGCCGTAAGAACGACTATGGCTTGTCGTTTCGCCTTGCTAGGACGAAAATATGCACCGCACTCAACACCTAAATATCAAACGCCACGAGTATAACTCGCCTTAACTTAATCATGATCCGATGTAAATTTAGTAAACACATTACCAGGTGGGTCATGTTGCATTTTATGTATGGCCCTTAACTCAGAATATTAGGCTGAAAAGCAGGCTGCCTAACTTCATCATGAGGTTTTGCATGTTCAAGTTTTATTGTAAAAATCAATTAGCCTTATTATTGATAGTTGTTACTTTAAGTGGTTGTTATGAGTTTAATCACGGTGTTGCTAGCGGTGACCCGCTTGTTGATCGAGTCATTATCTGGACTCGTGTCACCCCAACGGATAATCCTGATAAAGACGTGGAAGGGAATTGGCGCATGGCATCTGACCCAGAGATGAAACAGGTGGTACAAAGCGGCCCCTTTAGCACGGGGCCTGATCAAGACTTTACAGTTAAAATCGACGTGACAGGATTGCAAGCGGGTCATACCTATTATTATCAATTTAGCACAGCGAGGGTAAACTCGCCGATCGGACGTACCAAAACATTACCCATAGGTGATGTAGAACGGCTCAAGCTGGCTGTCGTTTCGTGCAGTCAATATTCCGCCGGATTTTTTAACGTGTACGGTCAAATCGCCAATAGAAATTTAGGAGACATGGATTTACAGGCGGTAATTCATTTGGGGGATTATCTGTATGAATACGGGCCTCGTCAATTTGGTGATGCAAGTTTGGTTGGGCGTGAAGCGCTACCGGACAAAGAAATTATCAATTTAACCGATTATCGAATACGGCATGGGCAGTACAAAACCGATGTCGATCTGCAAGCATTACATGCCACTCATCCGATCATTGCGGTTTGGGATGACCATGAATTTGCTAACGATACCTATCAAGGGGGGGCGGCAAATCATCAAGCTGAAGAAGGGGCATGGGTTGAGCGCAAAGCGGCGGCTTTGCAAGCCTATTACGAATGGATGCCTATTCGAGAGTCAGAAAATCGAGAAAACATTTATCGTCAGTTTAATTTTGGTCGATTGGCTTCGTTGTCTATGTTAGATGCGCGATTGATTGGTCGTGACAAGCCGTTAGACTTTCAGCAGGCAATCATCGATCCTGATGCATTTTCAACTGAACTAACAAAAGCTGATCGACAATTACTCGGCGATAAACAAGCGGCTTGGTTAGCGGCCCGTTTAACCGACAGTGCTAATAGTCGCTGGCAGCTCATTGGTCAACAAGTGATGATGGGACAATTGTCTCGTCCGCTAATACCCAATCTAATCAACGATCCCTTGTTGGCAAACAATAATCAATTGGCAGCACTGGGCAATGAATTAGTCGCGGCCGGTAAACTATCCGGGCTTGGTATGCCAATAAATCTAGATGCTTGGGATGGTTATCCCAGTGCGCGATCAAATGTTTTATCTATGTTCGAAAAAATGGATAATGTAGTCGTACTCACTGGTGACCTCCATAACGCCTGGGCTTTGGAACTGGTTAAAGATGAAGACTTAGCAGGTGTCTATGATCCTGCCAGTGGCGCGGGGGCTGTAGCGGTAGAATTATTAACACCATCGGTGACATCACCAGGTTTCGAAGCCAGCTTTCCAACCGCCTTGCTCGATCTATTGGCACAAATACTTAAAAACAAAAACCCACATATCAAATATGCGAATTTAAAAAATCGCGGATATCTCATGCTCGATATAACTCAAGAAAAATTGCAAGCCCAATGGTTTTTTACGCCCAGTGAATTTGTGGCTAGTCTAGAAGAAATCGCGGGTCCTATGTTTGAAGTGCAAGCTGGCAGCAATCATTTGGTGAAAGTGGTGAATTAGATCTGAGGAGTACTTGGGTGCTGCCCGATAGCATCCGAGTAATGTTATGATGAATAATCTGGGAAATTTTATGATGGTAGGTTTGTACGCTACAAAAGATTAGAAGGTGGCGGGTTATTGGTCAAATTAGGTAGGTACCCTGATTATTCCGTTCATCGGTTAATAGTTACTTAAATAGCATTGAACCAAGTCGTTGACATTCAGTTGAATTGGTTTCATAAGGTCCATAACACAGGTAATTATTTTCGGTTTTTTCAATCAATATAAAGTTTCCAGTTTCACTTTCAGAGAAAAATTTGAAAGTTTGTATTCCATCAGTTAAGGTTTGGAAATTTTCAGGAGCATTGTTCTTAATATTTGTGTATGCGTTAAAGTAATAAACGGGAGAAACAAGAATAACAATCACCCCAATTACTAACGCTATGACTTTCTTTTTTAACAAAAATGAAACGCAAGCCATCGAAACTAAATTTAGAATAATAATGTGTGTAATAAATTCAAAGTGAACGACTCTATTTGCGAGGATCAAACCAAATAAGGAATGGGCACGTGATAACTTCTCTGTTTGGCGCTCAGATTTGGTCTGTATTGGTTCGTTCTGATTGAGCAAAAACGCAGGAATAGTGGTTCTATTTCGAGTTTTTGTAATTGAAGAACGGGCCAAGACGGGCGGAAGATGAGATGCGAAACAGGGAAGTTATTGCGTGCCCATTCCTAAGCCTAACGCGGTTAATAAAAAATAAAGGCTCAATTCGGTGGCGCAAATAGTGGTACGTGCTAATGTGGTTAAAGGAACTTTTTATCAGCATTTTCAAACCAAAATGGATTTGTTAGTGGTACTTGGTCGGCAAGATGGGGCCGAACAAGTGCGAGACCTGATAGAACGAGTACGGCAGGGAGCGTCAGCCTTGGAGGCGCTGCAAAAATACTACCTGGTTATGGCGCAATGGTTTGAGGCAAATGCTCATATCGCTCAGGACGTTATTATTTCTGCCATTCGTTTACATGATCCAGATTCCAGTTTCCCTGAATATATTGCACATGACTTCACCAAACTTATGCTCGAAAGTGCGAAAGAGCAAGGTGAGGTGCGCACGGATATCGATATCAATACTCAGGCAATTGTCATCGGTGGTGCTTTTACTTTGGCCGTTATCGATTGGTGTCGCCATCCAGAAACGTCACAATTACAAGTACAGAGCACAGCTTGCTTTGAGGTTTTTCTGCAAGGCGTACAGGTTTTAAAAAAAACAAAAAGCCACCTTAAAACGAGAAGGAGCAATGACAAATGACTGGAAACTTTCCCTATGAAGAGGTGGTGGATGCAGCCGATGTCGATATGGACTCTAAGGGCGTTCAACGAGTCGCTACGAAATTTCTCCGACAGCAACAACAAGGCATTTTTCCCGGCGGGCAACTGGTGGCTCGACGTGGTGGTAAGGTGGTGCTCAAACTTAGCTGTGGTATGGCGCGGGGTTGGCAAGGGCGTGGTCACGATACCGCTGTGAACGTACAAGATACGACATCCTTTCCAGTTTATTCCACCGGCAAGCCTATGGCAGCCATCGTGATTGCCATGCTTGAGTCACAGGGTAGGTTGGATGTCACGACACCGGTTGCTAGGATATTGCCGGAATTCGCTGGACTTGGCCGGGACGAAATCACCATCCTAGATGTGTTGACGTACCGGGCAGGTATCATACTTTCGGATTTGATTGATAACCATAAGATCTGGACGGATGGTGAAGCCGTGTGGCAATATCTGTTGCAGACACCTCCGCGTTATCGCCGAGGAACTTTCGCCTATATGCCGGGAGAATACGGTATTATTCTCGATCAACTGGTTAGGCGTCTTACGGGGCAATCCATTGCTGAGATATTCCGTAATGAACTGGCTTTACCGCTTGGTTTGTAAAATATGCATTTCGGTCTCGGTTTGCACCAGATTGATGAGCTAGCCTGGTCTTATTGGTTAGGCAAAGATCGTTACATCATTGCCGATATGAATGTGGCGGAGAACTTCGAGGAAAAAAACAATGATCTGGCCGTATTCGCCGCAGCAAATCCTGCTTTCAGTATGGTGACTGATGCGGCAAATCTAGCAGCGTTTTACGAATTTCTAGTCAACGGGGGCGTACGCACGATGGACATCCGCGAATTCCTGAAGATCTCATCAAACTTTACACTACCCGACAAGTATCCGGGTGGAATAAATCTATCAAAACGTATTTATCCCTAGGGCGTGGTTTTATGCTCGGAACCTTGACACCCTCGTTCTACGGTTGGTGGGGGTCGGCAAGTTGTTTTGGTCATCCTGGAATGTTTTCATCGGTGGCTTTTGCGGATTATGATACTAAGTTGTCGATGGCAATTGTTACCAATGGCAACCGTGGGATAGGCGATTTTTTCCGGAGAATGGTACCACTCACACATGCTCTGCGGAAGTCTTGTCGGTGACAGTCAGGTAAAATGTATTCTATATTCGTAGCGGCGTTGCAAGAACTTGAAATATATTGATATTCCAGCGTTCTTGCGCCTAGCTGGACGAGTACCTTGACAGCTGAAAATGTAAATTAATTTTAAAAATTGTAATTAATCGAGCAACATTTTAATTACAACACATGAAGTCAACCGGAGAAATCTATAATCATGCAGCAAAAAAAAATCAACATTAGTTCACCCTAAAGCGCTTGCTCATGGGGCGATTCAAAAAGTATTTGATGACATTTGGTTTGTTCAAAGCACGGTAAAAATGCCAATGTTACTTCCGATGAGAATTTCTCATTCAATGACAATTATTAGAAATCCCGAAAATAATGAATTGACCTTAGTAAATGCAATGAGGTTAACAGAAGATGGTATCAAAGCGCTAGAAAAATTAGGGAAAGTGACCAATGTGATTCGCATTGCTGGCTTTCATGGTAAAGACGATGGGTTTTACAGAGAACGATTTGGCGCTAAGTTATATGCCATTAAAGGACAAGTCTATACACGAAAGATGGATAACAGCACGAAAGTAGAAGACGGTTATTTGCAGCCGGATGTATGGTTGGATAAAAGCAGTGCTTTGCCAATGGGTTCGGCAACGCTCAAGGTACTTGAATCTGCCAATCCCACTGAAGCTGTTATCTTGCTCGAAAAAGAGGGCGGAATATTAATCACGGGAGATTCGTTACAAAACACCCCTAGGCCAGATCAGTATGTTAATTTTCTTGCTCGTTTAATGATGAAAAAAATGGGATTTTACAAAGCGTACAATGTTGGACCTGCTTGGTTACAGTTCGCGAAACCTCAAGCATCTGAAGTACGTTCAATTCTTGATTTAGCGTTTAACCATGTGTTACCGGGTCATGGTGATCCTGTTATTGATGGCGCCAAAGAAAAATATCGCTCAGCCATTGAGGGTGAGCTCAAGGGGTGTCATTCATGATAGCTTTTTAAGTCCAACGGAGAATGGGTGAAAGTCGTAGGTATGGTTCTGAGGAGGGGCAGGGCGTTTGTCTTAATAATGATATCGAAGTTGGGCAATATAAACAGATTCGGAATCAACTTTATAAATTATTCTATGTTCATCGTTTATGCGTCGAGACCAGTAGCCAGATAAGGCATGTTTTAGAGGCTCTGGCTTACCGATTCCTTCAAATGGTGAACGCTGAATATCCTTAATAAGTATGTTAATGCGTTTAACCATTTTTTTGTCGGTTTTCTGCCAGTACATATAATCTTCCCAGGCATGATCATCGAAAATTAGATTCAATCCTTCAGTTCCCTTGGCTTGCCCTCCCCATTTTCAAATCGAGAAATAGACTCAATTAATCGCTTCATATTTTTTGGACTACGTAAAAGATAGGCTGTTTCTTCTAACGCTTCATAATCTTCAAGTGACAACATTACGACTGAACGCTCATTTTTTCTAGTGATAATAACGGGTTCGTGGTCGTCGCATATGCTTTCCATCGTCTTTGCTAAATTCGAGCGTGCAGCCGTATAACTCATAGCCTTCATGGTAAAACCCCTCTTTTAGGTACATGTACGTAATATTGTACCGGTAAAATGAAAAATAGCAAGGCAAGAACCCATGATAGGCTATTCACATAGCACTCAATGGACTGGTGGAGTTAGCTTGTGGATAAGCACTGATCATCTGTGTCTTAAAGGAAATCGTCTAGATGGAGGAAATCCGGGGGATGGGGTTTTGTTCTTACCGGCAGATTACGTTACATCTGGGCTAAGAGATTGTCATTAAATAAGAGATCGAATTTGGAAGATAGATGTACGATTTCCCCGTAGGTATCAATCAACTCCGAGCTTTATTTGAAATAAGACCTTGCAACAAAAATGTTAAAATCCGTTGTGTTAATTTTTTCGGTTCAATGTGCTTACCTTGAACAACTAAAAGATCATACAACGACCAATTAATAGTACCTACAATGGCATTCACCGCAATTTCTATGTCTAAGTCTTTTTGATCACGAAAACTACCTTGCTTAATACCTTTTTTTATGATGAGTGTGATAATCTTTCGATAGGTATCCCTTGGCGCTTTCAATTGCTGCATGGCTTGCACATCACCATAACCAATCTCCATAAAAAATAATTTTATTAACCCTTGATGTTCACGAAAGTAATTTAACGTTGATACCAATACACACTCAAGCGCCTGTCGTGCATCATCAATAGGTTCCACATCTTGTGTTATTTGGGTATGCAAAGTTTCGAGGCGACGCTCCATCACCGCCGTAAGTAAAGCGTGTTTGTTGTCAAAGTAGCGATAGAATAAACCTACCGACACGCCCGCCTTTTTGGTAATGCTCAGGGGTTGTGCTTTTTCCAGCCCTTCGCATAACAAGGCTTCACCTGCATCAAGAATAGCCTCATATTTTTTTGAAACATTATAAATAGGTTTAGATGCCACAATCTTTCCTTTGCAAGCGGATAACGCTACGATAGTTTAAGAAAGTGAATATTATTCACTTTCTTAAACTATCGCAATATTACGGTAACCGCTTTAGACGTCAAGGAGATCCTATGACAGCACAAACATTCACCGATACAAGCAAAACAACATGGTTAAACTTAGATCAATTTCCCGGCACGCAATTGCTTACCCTGGCAGAACCGGTTAACAATGGTTCGATTCATCGTTTACGTATGAAGGCGGGCACGGTTATCCCCATTCATACCCATCCTTGTGACGAATACGTTTACGTCATTGATGGCATATTGGAAACGGGGAAACGACGCTGCGAAAAACAAACTTTTTGGATAACACCTGCGAACACACAACAAGGTCCTCACAAAGCAATTACCGATGTTGAAATTATTACCATTCGCCTTGGCCCGATGGGTCAATTTGAGCAATAACTATGGGATTTGGGATCGACACTTGGCTCGTCTTCGGGCAGTGGATTGATATTTGGCGTTAGCGCTTGGATCGTAAAAGAAAATCCGATATTGATATGGCTGTAGAGGGAAATTCTCTTAATACTTTTTTATCCTGAGTGACAAGAACAGTCTTTAGGTGGTGAGCGAGGGCAACAAATTCACAATCGTAAGATGAGCAATTACTTTCATTGACTAGGGCAAGTACTTGTGCGGAAGAAACTTCAAACTCATTTCGTTCGATCAGCGATTCTGCGGTATCTTGGAGTTGTAATGTTTTTTCCAAACTAATGATATTCTTCCTGAGATAGAGGGCTAAAATATTTCGAAATTCACTTCTCCAGAGTGTTGGGGCAGCCCATTCAGATTCAATTCGATAAAGCTCATCAACGGAATCTGTGTATGCTGTAGGAAGCAGAAGATAAGTAATTATATTTGTATCCGCAATTATCATGACCTTCCTTCATTAATTGCATCGTCTATATCTTCAGCAGTAATAACATTTTGTGCAATCTGAGAACGAAGAGCTTGAATACTATTTAGCCTGTCTGAGGGAGAAATCTGCTTAGGAAATAGAGTACGTTTCAGACATACAATGACTTCACTATTAATGCTTCTATGATGTTTTTCTGCAACACTTTTTAGTTCATTGTATAGGTCTTCAGGGATATTTTTTATTGTAAGGGCGGGCATGTGATGTATCTCCAGTTAACGCTAAAGATTGCATTATGGTTCCATTTTGGCATAGAATCAAGTGCGAAAATCAGCGTTAACAATGCAATACATAGGACCGTTCAAAGCGTCGTCATTCCTTGTAAGGAATGGGCGACGAAATAACTTCCCCGTTTGGCATCTCATCTTCGGCCTGTCTTCGCCTAAAGCGCCTACTGTTGGTGCCCGTTCTTCAATCCAAAAATACTCACTTTAGCCCGGCTAGAGCTGCGTTTTTTCTCAATCAGAACGAACAAATACAAACCAAATCTGAGCCCCAAACAAGGAAGTTATTCCGACGCCCATTCCTAATCATGTGATTAAGGAGCACCTAAAGACATCAAGTTTTTCTATATCTCAGCGTTATTTTCCTTATTGTTTCGCGTTAACTTGATTTCGATTTTTCTCAATAAGACATAAAATACCGGCGTAAATATAAGGCCGAAGAAAGTCACGCCTAACATGCCAGAAAACACGGCCACGCCAATGGCCTGACGCATTTCTGATCCCGCACCGTGACTTAATACCATGGGCAATACCCCCATAATGAACGCAAACGAGGTCATCAGGATTGGGCGTAAACGTAAACGCGAGGCTTCAATTGCGGCTTCCATAATGCTGCGTCCTTGCCGTTCTAAATCACGGGCAAATTCAACGATTAGAATGGCGTTTTTAGAGGCAAGACCCGCCAGCAGGAACAGGCTTATCTGAGTGAAAATATTATTGTCTCCACCCCAAATATAGACACCCATGATGGCGGATAAGATGCTCATGGGCACAATTAGAATAACGGCGATGGGTAAAGCTAAGCTTTCATATTGCGCGGCCAGCACCAGAAAAACCAGGAACAGACACAGCGGAAAAATATAAATGGCGGTGTTACCGGCCAGGATTTGTTGATAGGTTAACTCTGTCCACTCAAAATCCATACCGGTTGGTAGTGTTTCATCGAGTATTTTGGTGATCGCTTGCTGTGCTTGCCCTGAAGAAAATCCAGGGGCTGCACTGCCATTTAAGTCTGCCGAACGGAAGGTGTTATAGTGCATGGAAACTTCAGGCCCGAATGCCTCTGCAACGTTGATAACAGCCCCCAGTGGCACCATTTGCCCTTCAATATTACGCATTTGCAGGCGCAATATATCCTGCGGTTTGGAACGAAACTCTTTATCTGCCTGGGCAATTACCTGGTAAGTGCGGCCAAATTGGTTGAAGTCATTGACATATAAAGACCCCAGATAAATTTGCATGGTACGAAACACTTCATCAATCGGAATACCGAGTTGAACTGCCTTAGTGCGATCTAAATTAGCATGCAGCTGTGGTACATTGACATTGTAATTCGAGAAAATATTGGTTAATGCGGGATCTGCATAAGCTTTTTGCATGACTTGTTTTACAACGTCATCCAGCGCCTTGTCACCCCGGTCTGCTCGATCTTCAATTTGTAGTTTGAAACCTCCCGTGGTGCCCAAGCCTCGTACCGGTGGTGGTGGAAATATAGCAACAAAGGCCTCTTCAATAGCTCCATACTTTTGTTGCAATCGTCCCGCAATCGCGCCGGCACTTAGGTTAGGATCTTTTCGTTTATCAAAATCTTCCAGGGTGACAAAGACAATGCCGGCGCTGGCAGAGTTGACGAATCCATTGACGGATAAACCGGGAAATTGGACGGCACTGACAACCCCTTCTTCTGCCATGGCGGCATCGGCAATTTGACGCATGACTTCTTCGGTACGCTCTAGTGTTGCCCCCGACGGGAGTTGCGCGAAACTGATTAAATACTGTTTATCCTGTGCCGGTATAAATCCTGGCGGGACGAGCTTGAAGCTGTATACAGTAAATCCAACAAGCACAGCAAATAGGCTCATCATGATTAATTTACGCGCTGCAAAGACATTCACACTTTTTGCATATACGTCCCGGCTTTTGTCGAAGGTTTTATTGAATAGATTAAAGAACCAGCCGAATAGAAACTGCATTATCTTTGATAATCTATCTTTAGGGACATCAGGGGATTTCAGTAATAATGCACATAAGGCTGGGCTGAGCGTTAATGAGTTTAGTGTAGATATAAAGGTGGCGATGACAATGGTTAAGGCAAATTGTTGGTAAAACATGCCGGATAAACCACTAATAAAAGCAATCGGAATAAATACACCGGCGATCACCAGTGAGGTTGCCATGATGGGACTGGTAACCTCCTTCATGGCCTGCACAGTGGCATCGCGTGGACTTTTTCCAGCGCGGATATTTCGTTCTACATTTTCGACCACTACAATGGCGTCATCTACGACAATACCGACCGCTAAAATCAGACCGAATAGTGACAAAACATTAATCGAAAACCCAAGCAGGTACATAAATGCGAAGGTACCAACAATGGAGACAGGTACAGCGAGCAAAGGGATGATGGAAGCTCGCCAGGTTTGCAGGAAGATGATAACGACTAACACCACCAGGGCGATGGCTTCCAATAACGTGATGACAACAGATTTAATTGAGCTGCGCACAAAAATGGTCGGATCGTAGACGATGCTATAATCGACATCGTCCGGAAAATTCTCTTTCAATTCTTTCATGGTTTTGCGCACATTATCAGAGATATTCAGTGCGTTGGCACCAGGGGCCGCGAAGATTGGGATCGCCACCGCAGGTTTGTTGTCTAGCAAAGAACGCAAGCCATAACTTTGTGCATCCAGTTCAATACGCGCTACGTCTGCTAACCGGGTCACGACACCATTGCTACCCCGTTTAACAAGAATGTCTTCGAACTCTTCCACACTTTGTAGGCGCCCCTGCACATTAATGGGCAGTTGTAGCTCGACATTGTCGTTGTAAGGCGGACCGCCAATCACGCCGGCAGCGACCTGGATATTTTGCTGACGAATGGCATTCACGACTTCATTCGCTGTCATACCGCGCTCAGCGATTTTATCCGGGTTAAGCCAGATGCGCATGGCGTAATCCCCAGACCCAAAGAGTCTGACTTGCCCGACACCTTGGATTTGTGCCAGTCGATCCCGCACATGCAGCGTTCCATAGTTACGCAGATACAACATGTCATAGCGTTCATTGGGAGAACGCAAATGGACGACCATGGTTAAATCGGGTGAACTTTTTGTCACCGTCACACCCAATTGACGAGTAACCTCAGGCAACCTTGGTAACGCCTGCGACACACGATTTTGGACTAATTGTTGTGATAAATCAGGGTCTGAGCCAATGGCAAAAGTGACCGTCAGTGTTAATCTCCCGTCGGTTGCTGCCAATGAGTTTATGTAAAGCATATTCTCGACACCGTTAATTTGTTCCTCTAGCGGTGTTGCGACAGTCTCTGCAATAACAGACGGGTTTGCGCCAGGAAAGTAAGCGTTGACAATCACCGAGGGGGGTGCAACTTCTGGATATTCAGCAATCGGCAACTGAAACATGGCAATAAAACCTGCCACAAAAATCAGTAGCGATGTGACGCCAGCAAGAATTGGTCGATCAATAAAGTGGCTTGAAAAATTCATGGAATATTACCTTGAGCAAGCTGTGTATGGCCGTGATGTTCGCAGTGGGAAATTAGCGAGGGCGACATTAATATGTCACCCTGGTTTCGGATTTAGGAATGGATATTAAGACTTAGCAAGTGCCTCAACGGTCTCATTTGTCACTTTGGGTTCGACGTCCATATGGGGGCGTATACGCATCAATCCACGAATAATGACTTTATCTCCAATCTCAAGGCCAGAGAGTATGATTCGATCTCCATCAATGCTGTCACCGAGCTGGACTTCGCGATAGGTTGTTTTATTCTCATTATTGACCACATAGACAAACTTACGGTTCTGATCGGTACCAATGGCACGTTCACTCACTAAGATTTTATTTTCTTCACTGGCACTGCCGAGTTTTACTCGGGCAAACATGCCAGGGAGTAGTTGGCCTTTTGGGTTATCGAAAATAGCACGCGCTCGGATGGTGCCTGAGGTGGGGTCGATCCGATTATCGAACGCATGAATCTTGCCCTGGTATACCGATGTATCGCTCTGTAATCGGAGTTCGACGGGGCTATCATACGTGACATTTTTTTTAGACAAGTCGCGAGGGATATACTGAAGATACGTTTTCTCGTCAACCTCAAAGTCGGCATAGATATTTTTGCTGGATACGATAGTGGTCAACAGCGGAGCATTCTGGCCTGCAGATACCAGATTGCCTTTGGTTATCTCAGCCCGACTGACTCTGCCTGAAACCGGCGCCTTTACATAAGCATAACTCAGATTAATCTCGGCTTGTTTAAGCTGTGCCTCAGCACTCTTGACGGTTGAATCGGCGATGAGTTTTTCACTGGTACGCGCATCATAAACCTGCTGGGAAATGATTTTTGTTTTGAGTAAGTCTTTGGTTCTCTCATATTCTTTGTTGGCTAACAAAGATCGATTACGAGCGATGATCAGATCGGCTTTTGCTTTCTCAAGCGCCGCTTTAAATGGACGTGGATCGATGACATACAAAATATCCCCTTTGTTCACTAATTGTCCGTCTGCAAATCTTACATCTGTAATTAATCCGGTTGTTTGAGGACGTATTTCCACAAAATCGACGGCAGTCAGGCGGCCTGAGAAATTTTTCCAGATACGTATGGGTTGTTCTTGAATTACCACCACATCAACAGGCATGCTTGGCGGTTTTGCCTCAAGACTGGGCTTGTCCTCTGCTGCATAGACATTAGGCAAAATAACATGGGTACTTATTGCCCCAACCGCAACGATAACAATTGTTATCGTTATTCCTAAAAAAATGGCCAGCTTTGGTTTTTCTGCCATTATTATTTCTCCAATAAATGATGGTGGTTGTATTTGCTAATATCACTGAATATTTTACGACGGTAAAACTAAGGATTGATTACGTTGAGCACCCGAAACAAGCCCGACTTTAGATCATGCTTCAATGCCGTTAGATCATTTTGAATGCGAGCCATCATTACTTGGCCCATAATAAAAGTATGAATCTCAAAGGCCTTAGCCGTCAGGTCGATATCTTTATGCAGCTGACCCGCATCGACCATCTCTTGTAAGGTATTAATATAATGATGTTCTTGCCGCCGAAAAATCTCATCCGCTTTTTGGCGGATCGTCTCTTCATTGCCTGCCATTTCTGACCCCAGCGAGGCAAAAGGGCAGCCGCAAACGCGGCCATATTTTTCATAGGCGTCTTTTTGTTTCTGGTAAACAAAAATCGCTAAACGCTCAAAGCGCTTGACCGCTGAAATATCTAATGCAAACACATGCATCACTTCAGGCTTGTAGCTTTGATAGGAAGCCTCCATCGCAGCAATGGCCAAATCAACTTTTGATGGAAAGTAGTAGTAAAAACTCCCTTTTTTTACTCCCGATACATTGCATATTTCATCGACACTGACTGCGCCATAGCTACTCTGGCAAATCAAATCCATCGCCGTTGCTAGCAATTTTTCTTTGGTATTTGTAGGAGAGCGTCCCATGGATAGTCTGCCAATTTACGAGCACACCGAAATGATACTTTATATTTTACTGACCAGTCAAATATATTATTGGCTTAATGCAAATGGCAATTTTGGGTGATGAAGTTTTGCTAACAATAACGATCTGTTTTAAGGCTATTAAATGCGTTAAATCACAATAATAGCCTTAAAATTAGACCACTCACATAATCCAATCCGGCGAATGAGTGGATAAATAAGCATCAGGTACGTGTCAATGTCATTGAAAAAATTAGCTCGCATCAAACATTATTAGCACTTTGTTGATTGGCACGTTGCATTTTTCGATCGGCATTGATAAGCCATTTTTTAATGCGGTTGGCATCGCCAAACTTGGAAAGTTTTCCCCAGGAATTTAACAATACAATGATGACCGGATGGTCGGCGATTTCGGCGTGCATGACTAGGCAATGGCCTGAGTCTGCGATGTAACCGGTTTTGCTTAAACCGATGTCCCAGTTTTTACGTCTCACCAGTCGATTGGTGTTAAGAAATTCAACTTTCCAGCCTGAGCGAAGATCGGTCACGCTGTCTTTGCCGGTGGTTGTCATTTTGCGAATCAGCGGATATTGATAGGCAGCGGCCACCAGTTTAACCAGGTCTTGTGCTGTGGAGACATTGCCGCTGTGTAATCCGGAGGGGTCTCTAAACGTGCTGCGGCTCATATTCAGTTGTTTGGCTTTTTTGTTCATGGCTTTGATAAACGCTTTTTTTCCGCCTGGATAGGTCCGTGCTAGTGCGGCGGCTGCTCGATTTTCAGAAGCGGCTAAGGTGATGAATAAGGTGTCATGACGCGACAGTGTGGTGCCATAACTCAAGCGTGATTTGGATCCTCTTAGGCGATCTCTATCGGCCCGTTTGATTTTTATTTTTTCTTTTAGCGATAACTTGGCGTCCAGTATTACCATGGCCGTCATTAACTTGGTTAACGAGGCAATCGGCATTTTTTTATTCGCTTCTTTGGTGTATAAAACATCACCATAGGTTTGATCGAGTACCAAGGCGGTACTGGAGCGTAGATATAAACCTTTCGGGTTGAGGTGATTCTTTATCTGTACGGTGGCTAATGATTGATCGATGGGTGTTGTGTTTGGTGTGTGGCTGCTGTCTGCATAAAGGGTGTTGATTCCGCCCACTTGCACGATCATGACTAACAATACACGTTGAATAAATTGATAGGGGCTGATTAATTTCATAATTTTTTTGCGTAGATTGCTTAATCAAAGATTGTTGTCAATACAAAAAACATACCGGGTTTACATGGTTATTTGGCGTGGCGCTAAATTTAGCAAGTGAAAATAAATCACCAATGAACAATCGGTAGATTGTGTCATAGTATGACTTCTTGGAACAAGGGAATGCTCGGATGATGATAAATCACCGTGGTTTGCATTCCCTTGCTTGTTCATTGTTCGTATAGTTTAGCCAAGCCGCTGCTAAATAGTGCAGGGGTGTGACATTAATTTGACATTTTCGGGAGTTATTGTACATTTCAAAACCAAATGATTTGTTGTAGGGCAGGGTGCAGTGCTTCTCTGGGCTTGTTTTCATGTTTCGCTCGTTTTGGAAGTGAAAACAAAACTTGAAATTACAAATGGCTACACCCATCTATATATACCATTATGTGGCGGATGTTTTCGCAAAGGCATGATTGAAAATCAATCAAATTGATTCTATCTATAATTTTCTAGGCGATCATATTTCGCCAAAAGCATTGAGTGTGATTTATTTTTTTAGGAGAGTGTGAAAAGTGCCCATCTATGAGTACGAATGTAAAAGTTGTGGCCATCGCTTAGAGATGATTCAAAAAATAAGCGATTCGCCTGTGGTAGATTGTCCGGCGTGTGAGCAGCCTGAATTGAAGAAGCTGGTCTCGGCGGCTGCTTTTCGTTTAAAAGGAGGCGGCTGGTATGAGACTGACTTCAAAGCGGGCAGCAAAAAGAATTTAGTGGAGGGGGAGAAAAAAACGGACTCAGGTGATAAATCAAGCAAAACGCCTGAAACCAAAAAAGACAGTGCCTCGGCCACACCGGCTGCAGCGACGAGTAAAAGCGCGACGAGTAGTTAATGAGCGTAGTTCCATGGAAGCATTAACTGATAAATGTAGATAAATCGACCTAAAAACCAATGGGTTAGGCTGAACCGTGCATTCATTGGTTGCACGGTAAACGTCAAGATCGTAATATTTGCCCCCCTTGTGAGCAATAAATAATCCGGAGATAAGTAAATGCGCAGCCATTATTGTGGCCATATCAACGACACTCACGTTGATGAGACTGTTGTCGTGGTGGGATGGGTTCATCGACGCAGAGATCATGGTGGTGTGATATTCGTTGATCTTCGAGATCGAGAAGGTCTGCTTCAAGTGGTGTTTGATCCTGACATTGAGGATGTTTTCCAAACAGCAGAAAGTGTACGAAATGAATATGTGTTACACATAGAAGGGCGAGTGCGTTTACGCCCAGAGGGAACCATCAATCCGGATTTGGCAACAGGTCAAATTGAAGTGTTGGGAAAAAAATTAACGATTTTAAATCATTCCGAAACACCGCCATTTCAAATCGATGATAATGATGTCTCTGAGGAGCATCGGTTACGGTATCGTTATGTCGACTTGCGGCGCCCGGAAATGTTGCAGCGATTAAAATTACGCTCTGAAATTACGCGTTATATGCGTTATTTTCTGGATAATAATGGTTTTCTGGATATCGAAACGCCCATGTTAACGCGAGCGACACCCGAAGGTGCGCGGGATTATTTGGTGCCTAGCCGTACCCATCCAGGGTCGTTTTTTGCCTTGCCTCAGTCTCCACAACTCTTCAAACAATTATTGATGGTGGCGGGGGTCGATCGTTATTATCAAATTGTACGTTGTTTTCGCGATGAGGATTTACGTGCGGATCGTCAGCCGGAGTTTACTCAGCTAGATATCGAAACTTCGTTTTTAGACGAAGAAACAATTATGAGTCTCATGGAAAAAATGGTGCATGAGGTTTTCGCCAAAGTGCTGGAGGTGGATTTACCCGCCTCTTTTCCTCGTATGACTTATGATGAAGCCATCCGTCGTTTTGGCTCGGATAAACCCGATTTGCGAGTACCTCTGGAATTAGTCGATATTGGCGATTTATTGAAAGATGTCGAGTTTAAGGTTTTTTCAGCGCCGGCCAATGATCCCAAAGGACGTGTTGCGGCCTTGCGCTTACCCAATGGCGGTGAGCTGCTTAGCCGAAAAGCCATTGATGACTATACCAAGTTTGTGGCGATCTATGGCGCAAGAGGTTTGGCTTATATCAAAGTGAATAAGCTTGAACAAGGGCGCGATGGGCTGCAGTCACCGATTTTAAAATTCTTACCGGATGAGGTTATCCATGGAATCATGGAGCGTACCGAGGCGAGCAATGGCGATCTGGTTTTTTTCGGTGCCGATAAAGCGTCGATTGTTAATGAATCCTTGGGGGCGTTGAGGGTTAAACTAGGTCATGATTGCCAATTAATAGAAGATCAATGGCGGCCGCTTTGGGTGGTTGACTTTCCTATGTTTGAGTGGGATGAAAAAGCAAAACGTTGGGTTTCCCTGCACCATCCTTTCACATCACCTCGTGAGCAAGATCTGGATTATTTGGATACCGACCCCGGCGCTTGTTATTCCCGAGCGTATGACTTGGTGCTCAATGGCGTTGAAGTGGGCGGTGGTTCCATGCGTATTTTCCGGCCTCAAGTGCAGCAAAAAGTGTTTACTGCCTTGGGTATTGATGAACAAGAAGCACAAGATAAATTTGGCTTTTTGTTAGATGCGCTTAAATATGGCTGTCCTCCACATGGTGGGATTGCCTTTGGGTTGGATCGACTGGTTATGTTAATGACGGGTGTTCAGTCCATACGTGAAGTGATGGCATTTCCGAAAACACAAACAGCCAGTTGCTTGATGACCAAGGCACCCTCTGCAGTTAACTTTGAACAATTAAGAGAGTTAGGTGTGCGATTGGCGCCAAAAGCCGGTGACTAATACTCCCTCTTTGCAGCACGTTTTTTGCGGCAAAGAAATCGACTAAGCGATTTCTTTCACTAATGTTTCGGGACTCTTGTCAACGTCGGTTGGTGAGAGTTTGTTGAGCATATCCGTATGCGCGGGTTTGTTGCGGTACTGCCAGCGGGTTATCTTAAAAGAGAACTTATTCAATAGAATTAAAATAACCACAAAGATGATGCTGGTGACTAATTCAAACAGAAAAAATATGGCCGGTGCCTTATCGAGCAAACTGGCAAAGCTAAAAAAATAAAATATTAATATCATACCAATGGTGACGCCGGTATAGGTTTTGATGTTTTTTTGTGTCGTTTGAATTTGTTCGATAATTTCAATACTGTTATTTTGTTGGGTCATCTGCTTCTTCACCTGAATCGATTATTGGTTGGCATGAATGTTACCATGCTTAGGAATGGACGCGAAATTCACTGCAATACATTGACTGTGACTTTTGTGGTCGCTATAGGTGATCTAATTGGTACAGTATGTTAGATTGGGCGGATATAGTTAAATGTACTTGTTTGTCACGGCTGGTTATAAATTCGCCACATTAGGTTATATACTTACAGCTGGTTTGATTTTTCGGGATGAAAAATTGCTATGGATTACAATTGATGAGGAAGCAGGGTGTTTGAATTTTTTCTAGATTATGGTTTATTTTTATCCAAAACAGTCACCATCGTTTTGGCAATTATTATTGTTGCTGTTTTTTTTGCCATGTTATTGATGCGTGGTAAAAGCACTTCGCATGAGCATATTGAGATTAAAAAACTCAATGATCACTATGATGATTTAACCTTAGCACTGAACTCGCAAATGTTAGCTAAGGAGGATTTGAAGCATTATCTTAAAGCGTCCAAGAAAAAACATAAAAAAGAGAAGAAAAGCACCAAGGATGAACCTAGAAAAAGACTCTTTATTTTGGATTTTCACGGGGATATCAAAGCCTCTGAAGTCACCGAGCTGCGAGAAGAAATCACTGCCATATTAACCATTGCTTCACCTGATACGGATGAAGTGTTTGTGCGCTTGGAGAGCCCAGGGGGGATGGTGCATGCCTATGGTTTGGCGGCTTCCCAATTGCTGCGTATTAGAAACAAAAAGATACCGCTAACCATCGGCGTCGATAAAGTGGCTGCCAGCGGAGGTTATATGATGGCCTGCGTGGCGAATAAAATTATCTCGGCCCCTTTCGCTGTTGTTGGTTCCATTGGAGTGGTTGCGCAAATTCCCAACTTTAATCGTTTGTTGAAAAAACACGATGTGGATTTTGAGCTGATTACCGCCGGTGAATATAAACGTACACTGACGCTATTTGGTGAGAATACGGACAAGGCACGCGAAAAATTTAAACATGATATTGAAGAGACTCATGAACTGTTTAAAGAGTTTATCTTGGCAAATCGCGATATTGTTGACTTGGATCAAGTGGCAACCGGTGAGCATTGGTTTGGCACACGGGCCAAGGAATTACGCTTGGTAGACGAGTTAATGACAAGCGATGATTATTTATTATTAAAACGTGATGAAGCCGATCTATACGAAGTGAAATACGAAATCAAGAAAACCATCGGTTCGAAATTTGCCCATTTTTTATCGAATACCGCAGATCGACTCAGTTTGTTGTGGGCGCGGCGATCCCAGGAAAATCAAATGCAATAAAAGCAGTTAGTGCAATTCATTGATGCTATTGTCAGTGGGGTGATATTGAATCACTAGATTGTTTCTTTGGGCGAATTCTATCACTTGCCCATAATCCTCAGGGTGACTTAATTGCAATTGCGAATCAAGGGCGACACATTTAATGCCGTTGATGTTGACCGGACGCAGTTGTGGTGAATAATGGATGCGATGATCTGTTCCAAATGAGGATAAGATGCCACTCATGCGTTCGGCCCAGTCGCTGGGTCGAAACTTGGCGCCATCTTTAGTGATACCTTCGATAATAATCGTTTGTAAGTTTGTTTTATTTAACATCGTGGTTACTCAACGTGAAGTAGTGTTATTTAAATAATTGGGTTCGTTCTCTATGCAGCGCCTGATTAGCATCTATGTTAAGAATGGTTGATTGCTCACACCTTCCGTTTAGCTTTTAGGCGGACCCCGTCGCAATATCATGGTCGTGATGTAACGCCTGATAGACTGACTATCAGAAGCCTTTTCCTGTGAGTCAATTTAGGATTCGGTAGATCTGTCTTTGATAAAAGCCGATGACGAACCGCTTATGAACGAGTGAAGTGCTTAGACAATTTCCTAAAATTGTTGCAATTGAAGTTATTTCTCGAACCTTAATCACTTGCTGGTAATGCATTAGATGGTATTCGGTGGTAATTGTTTCCCGGATTCGGTTAAATTTTAAAGTACAATGCCCGCGAGCGTCAGTAAAAATCGATAAGCCTTTGGTGATTTTATAGCAAAATCATTGGCAAGTCGTTGGCTTGCAAGACATCGGTATCCCTATTATTTTTAGCAATAATAAATAGGTGCCATCACTGCTGAAATACGATATGATGCTCTGTTTACTATTTGTTTAATGGCTATAGCTGCTTGTGGAGAGAGAATCGTGGAGTTGAGTGGGGGAGAAATCCTAATTCAGTTTTTGAAAGATCAAGGGGTAGAGATGGTTTTTGGCTATCCCGGTGGTGCAGTTTTGCACATTTATGACGCCATTTATGGCCAAACTGATGTTCAACACATTTTGGTTCGCCACGAACAGGCAGCGACTCATGCGGCAGATGCTTATGCCCGAGTCACCGGTAAACCCGGCGTGGTATTAGTGACCTCAGGACCGGGTGCGACCAATGCCGTGACAGGTATTGCCACTGCCCATTTAGATTCTATTCCGATGGTGATCATCACTGGTCAGGTGTCTACCGCTTTTATTGGTAGCGATGCGTTCCAAGAAGTTGACGCCGTTGGTATCACCCGGCCGTGTGTGAAGCATAACTTTCTGGTGAAAGATGTGCATGACCTAGCGGTCACCTTGAAAAAAGCATTTTATATCGCAAGTTCCGGACGTCCTGGACCGGTGGTGGTGGATATACCGAAAGATATCACTGACCCAGCTATTAAGATCCCCTATGAATATCCTAAAACATGTCATATGCGCTCTTATAATCCCGTGACTAAGGGGCATCCTGGGCAAATCAAGAAAGCCGTTGATCTTATTTTGTCCGCTAAACGCCCGATGATTTACACCGGTGGTGGTGTTGTTTTGAGCGAGGCCAGTGAAGAACTGAGAGAATTTACCCGGTTATTAAACTATCCCATCACCAGCACCTTAATGGGCTTGGGCGCGTATCCGGGGACAGATCGGCAGTTTTTAGGCATGTTAGGAATGCACGGTACTTATGAGGCCAATATGGGCATGCATGAGTGTGATGTATTAATTGCCATTGGTGCCCGGTTCGACGATCGTGTGACAGGTAAGCTCGATCTATTTTGTCCTGCCGCAAAAATAATACATATTGATATTGATCCTGCTTCGATTTCAAAAACCGTGAAAGTGGATATTCCGATTGTCGGTGATGTGAAAAATGTTTTGCAGGAAATGAATGCGCTATTGCAGGGCAGTCAGCGACCTGACTCGGATCAATTGGAAAAGTGGTGGTTGCAAATTCAGGAATGGCGAGCCAAGGATTGTTTGGCCTATGATCGGCACAGCAATTTGATCAAGCCACAATATGTGCTGGAACAGCTCTATGAAAAAACTCAGGGGGAGGCTTATGTGACCTCTGATGTTGGGCAACATCAAATGTGGGCTGCGCAATTTTACAAATTTGATAGCCCGCGGCGTTGGGTCAATTCCGGAGGCTTGGGTACCATGGGGTTTGGTTTGCCGGCGGCCATGGGGGCACAATTGGCAAAACGTGATGAGATGGTAGTTTGTGTCACGGGGGAAGCCAGTATCCAAATGTGTATTCAGGAGCTTTCTACCTGCCTACAATACGGTTTACCGATTAAAATTATTAATTTGAATAATCGTTACATGGGTATGGTGCGGCAGTGGCAAGAGCTTTCCTATGAAGGCCGTTATTCCATGTCGTATATGGATGCCTTGCCTGATTTTGTCAAGTTGGCGGAAAGTTATGGTCATGTGGGCATGTATATCGATAAACCTGAAAATGTAAGCGCTGCGCTTGATGAGGCCTTGCAAATGAAAAATCGATTGGTTTTTATGGATTTTATTACCGATCAAACGGAAAATGTGTATCCGATGATTCAATCAGGTAAAGGCCATCATGATATGCTGTTATCGTCGGACCGGGAGCTTGCCTAATGCGTCATATCATTTCTATTTTACTTGAAAATGAATCGGGCGCGTTGTCTCGCGTTGCTGGCTTGTTTTCGGCTAGAAATTATAATATTGATTCGTTAACCGTCGCGCCGACTGAAGACCCCTCGTTATCGCGAATGACCATTGTGACCCGTGGCTCTGATGAAGTGATCGAACAGATTACCAAGCAGTTGAATAAATTGGTGGATGTCATACGTCTGCAAGAATTGACCGAAGGTCAGCACGTAGAGCGAGAGTTGTTATTGATCAAGTTGTTAGCTGAAGGCAATGATCGGGAAGAATATAAACGGCTGACGGAAATTTTTCGCGGTAAAATCATTGATGTTACCGATATGACATTTATTGTGGAATTAACCGGCACCGGTGATAAGTTAGATGCCTTTTTACGTGCGGTAGAAGGCAAGAATATATTGGAAGTGGTGAGATCTGGCACCACAGGAATTGCACGCGGTGCAAGACGGTTGGAAGTTTAATATACCTAAATCCCAAGTGTTTTGGGTATAGCAATCATTATCATTATTTTAGTGTTTAAAGTGTTGGAGGAAACATGCAAGTTTATTACGATAAAGACGCCGATCTTTCTTTAATAAAAAATAAGAAAGTTGCCATTGTGGGTTATGGTTCACAAGGGCATGCCCATGCCAATAATTTGAAAGAATCCGGGGTAAGCGTTGTGGTTGGCTTGCGTTCGGGATCCGCTTCGGCGGCCAAAGCAGAGAGTGCCGGATTATCCGTCAAATCCATTGCTGACGCAGTGAGTTCAGCCGATGTCGTGATGATTCTTGCGCCGGATGAAAATCAAGCGGCGTTGTATCAATCAGTGATTGAGCCTAATCTGAAGCAAGGCGCCGCTTTAGCCTTTGCTCACGGTTTCAATATTCATTTTCAACAAATTGAGCCACGCGCTGATCTGGATGTCATTATGGTGGCACCGAAAGGGCCTGGTCATTTAGTGCGTTCTACCTATGTGGAAGGCGGCGGTGTGCCCACGCTGATTGCGGTGCATCAAGATGCGTCTGGGAAAGCAAAAGCGCTGGCCTTGTCTTATGCCAGTGCTAATGGCGGCGGACGTGCCGGTGTGATTGAAACCAACTTCCGGGAAGAAACCGAAACCGATTTGTTTGGTGAGCAAGCGGTGTTATGTGGCGGTGCGACAGCCTTAGTACAAGCCGGGTTTGAAACCTTGGTAGAAGCGGGTTATGCCCCTGAAATGGCTTATTTTGAGTGTTTGCATGAACTTAAATTGATTGTGGATCTCATGTATGAAGGGGGGATTGCGAATATGCGTTATTCCATTTCCAATACTGCGGAGTATGGTGATTTAACCCGAGGCCCACGTATTGTCACGGAACAAACCAAGCTGGAAATGAAAAAGATTCTTAAAGAAATTCAATCGGGCGAATTTGCCCGAGAGTTTATTTTAGAGAATCAAGCCGGAGCGGCTACGTTGAAAGCAAAACGTCGTATTGGGCGCGAGCATGCCATTGAGCAAGTGGGGGAACGTTTGCGAGATATGATGCCTTGGATTAAAGCAAACAAGATTGTTGATAAGTCAAAAAATTAATCCTAATGCTGGTAAAAAGATCAAGCGATTTTTTTTACATCGCTTGATCTTTTCCTCATGCCATTGATGGCTTTTCTATAACGGATTAGGCATGGTATCAAATCGACATCCCTTCATTGCGCGAGAAGGATGGTTATTAACCGGTATTGTCAGTTTTTTTATAATAATCGCCTGCTCTTTTATTAACTATTCTGCATTTTTCTTGTTTTTTACTATTCTCAGTGTATTACTGTTCCTTTATCGAGATCCAGTGCGCAAAATTCCCTCGGTGCCATTGGGTGTTGTATCGCCTGTGGATGGCGTGATAACGGTGATTGAACAAGCAATCGAGCCTTACCTTGGACGAAGTGTCATGAAAATCTCCATAAACATGCATCATTATGGTGTTTTTTCAGTGCGTAGTCCGCTGGAAGGTAGAATTTTACACCAGTGGTTACCCGGTAGTGAGCGACATCCTCAAACAACGCATTATGGACTGCATGTGCAAACTGATGAAGGAGATGATGTGATTTGGGCGGTAGATACCAATTCGTGGCATCAATTGAAGTGTTATATGCAGCCCGGTGAGCGGATGGGTCACGGGCAACGGTTTGGATTTATTCTCTTCGGGAAAAAAGTGGATATTTACCTGCCATTACACTGTCGAATTCAAGTGGGCATAGGTGATCATGTCAAATCAGGAAGCGATATTATCGCTACCATTATCCACAATCGAGCCGTCCATATTCATTCAATGGATGATGTGAGATCGTGATCCTTATTGGTTTTACCTATTAGGTCGTAGAACTGTTGAGTACATAGCATGCTTAGATGGAGTTTAATCAACGTGGAACCCTCTCCCAATGGACAAGCTCGCCGTAAAGGCATTTATTTATTGCCTAACTTATTTACCACTGGTTGTTTGTTTGCCGGTTTTTACGCCATAATTTCTGCTATTAATGGTGAATTTGAGCAGTCGGCGATGGCCATATTTGTTGCCATGGTGTTAGATGGTTTGGATGGTCGGGTCGCAAGACTGACCAACACAGAAAGCGAGTTTGGTGTGCAATATGATAGTTTGGCCGACATGATTTCTTTTGGGTTGGCGCCCGGACTGATCATGTTTGTTTGGTCACTCAATGAACTGGGAAAATTAGGCTGGTTGATTTCATTTGTGTACGCCGCGGCGGCGGCGCTGCGATTAGCCCGTTTTAATACGCAGGTTGGGAGCGTAGATAAGCGTTTCTTTCAAGGTTTGCCAAGTCCGTCGGCAGCGGCGGTGATTGCCGGCATGGTATGGATTGGTGAAGAATACAATGGTGGTGCAGAGGGCTTAGCGGTCATTGCTTCGGTATTAACGTTACTTGCGGGTGTATTAATGGTGAGTAATATGCGTTATTACAGTTTCAAAGATATCGATTTCAAAGGAAAAATACCGTTTGTCACGTTATTGGTAATGGTGATGGTGTTTGTTTTTATTTCCATTGATCCTCCACAAGTTTTATTTTTTATGTTTTTAGTTTATTTATGTTCTGGGCCTTTTTTGACAATCTGGGGGTTGCGGCAAAAAAGGGCAGAGCGACGTATGGGTGGCCAGGATACGGACAAAAAAGACTAAGATGCTGACTCCACGCCCAGGTTATATGATTTTTTGGATACTGAATTATGACAGATAAACTGATTATCTTTGATACCACCTTGCGTGACGGAGAGCAAAGCCCTGGGGCGTCGATGACAAAAGACGAAAAAGTCCGCATTGCAAAGGCTTTGGAACGTATGCGGGTTGATGTGATTGAGGCGGGTTTCCCTATTGCCAGTCAGGGTGATTTTGAGGCAGTCAAAGCCGTTGCGGATGTGATCAAAGAGAGTACCGTCTGTGGTTTATCAAGGGCGCTTGATAATGATATTGATCGGGCGGGTGAAGCATTAAAAGGGGCCGAACGTCCTCGTATTCATACTTTCATTGCAACCTCACCGATCCATATGAAAATGAAATTGCGTATGGAACCCGAGCAAGTGCTCAAACAAGCGGTGGCGGCGGTCAAACGAGCGCGCAAATACACCGATGATGTGGAATTCTCACCGGAAGATGCGGGGCGTTCTGACGTTGCATTCTTGTGTCGCGTATTAGAAGCGGTCATTGATGCCGGAGCAACGACGGTAAATATCCCGGATACGGTGGGTTATAATGTGCCTGATCAATTTGGTGCACTCATTGGCAAATTACGCGCAGGCACACCAAATTCTGACAAAGCCATTTTTTCTGTTCACTGCCATAACGATCTAGGATTGGCGGTGGCAAACTCACTGTCTGCGGTGATCAATGGTGCACGGCAAGTGGAATGTACCATTAATGGTTTGGGAGAACGCGCGGGTAATGCGGCGTTGGAAGAAGTGGTGATGGCGGTGACAACTCGGCGAGATGTGTTCAGTTGTGAAATGAATTTGGATACCACCCAGATCGTGCCTGCGTCCCGCTTGGTATCGGGCATTACCGGCTTTGCGGTACAGCCGAATAAGGCCATTGTCGGTGCCAATGCCTTTGCCCATGAATCAGGCATTCATCAAGATGGCGTGCTTAAGAGCCGTGAGACTTATGAAATCATGAGAGCCGAAGATGTGGGCTGGGCGGCCAATCGCATGGTGTTGGGCAAACATTCCGGCCGAAATGCATTTCGCACTCGCTTGCAGGCATTAAATATTAGCTTTAGCTCGGAAGAAGCGTTGAATGCAGCGTTTGCTCAATTCAAAACCTTAGCCGATAAAAAACATGAAATTTATGATGAGGATTTACAAGCGCTGGTCTCTGAGGCTAGCATAGAGGCAGAAAGCGAATGGGTGAAATTGACGTATTTGCATGTTTGCTCGGAAACCGGTGAAACGCCCAAAGCGCGAATTACACTGGCTGTTAAGAGCAAAGAGCAATGCGCCGAAGCCACTGGAGGCGGACCGGTGGATGCTTCTTTTCGAGCCATTGAACATATCATTCATAGTGGTGCCACGTTGCAATTATATTCGGTGAACAATATTACCCGTGGGACGGATGCCCAAGGTGAAGTCACCGTGCGTTTGGCAAAAGATGGGCGCATTGTCAATGGTCAAGGCGCCGATACCGATATTGTCATTGCTTCAGCAAAAGCCTATATCCATGCACTCAATAAATTGACACAACCTGATGAGCGTTCGCACCCTCAATTAGGGGACGTATAAATGTATCATTCATATGCCAGCACGTGACAAGTATTTAAAAGCATTAGGTATTCCTTATTGGCAGGCGAAACCGGGTTGGTTTAATGATACTCCAAAGGCTCAGCTTGATGAGGCGGTGATGTCTGACCAGCCAATAACTCAGGCGGTACAGCAAGCCTCGCAATCGGATAGTGAGACAACGGTGTTGGATTGGCCTAGCTTGCGGGTCAAGGTGAGCCAGTGTACCGCTTGCCAATTGCATGAAACACGCACTCAAGCGGTATTTGGGGTGGGCAATGAAAATGCTGATTGGATGATTATCGGGGAAGCCCCTGGTTATGACGAGGATAAACAAGGTGAACCGTTTGTGGGACGGGCGGGTTTGTTGTTGAATGAGATGTTATGTGCTTTGGGTTTGCAGCGGGAAGAAGTATTTATTGCCAATATTCTTAAGTGTCGTCCACCAAATAATCGGAACCCATCTGCGCAAGAAGCCCTGTGTTGCGAGCCGTATTTAAAACAACAAATTACCTTAGTCAAACCCAAAATTATTCTAAGTGTTGGGCGTGTCTCTGCGATTAACCTATTAAAACAGCCATTGGATACCAAGGTCGGTAGTTTGCGCGGTAAAGTTCATTATTACAGTGAACAAGCGATTCCTGTGGTTGTGGTATATCATCCCGCTTATTTGTTGCGTTCACCACGGGAAAAGCATAAAGCTTGGCAAGATTTGTTGTTAGCTAAACACACCTTGAGAGCGTGTTTATGAGCGCGCTTATGCAAGCTAATTTTCACATACGGCCGATGTTGCTTGCTGATTTACCCAGTGTTTTGACCATCGAAGAAGAGGCGCACATCTCACCATGGACCCAGGGAATTTTTCAAGATTGCTTGCGGGTGGGGTATCAATGTCATGTGTTAGAGCAGCATGCTATCATCAAAGCGTATGGCATTCTGTCGGTTGCTGTGCAAGAAGCGCATATACTGAATCTGTGTGTGTGCAAAGCCTCTCGGCAGCAGGGGTTAGGTCGGATATTATTACACCATTTGATTGATCAAGCGAAACAACAGCATGCCGACACCATGTTTCTTGAGGTAAGGCCATCTAATGTGGCTGCACTGGCTTTGTATGATGCGTTAGGTTTTGATCAACTGGATATCCGCGTAGATTATTATCCGACGGATTTCGGTGGGCGGGAAGATGCGTTGATTCTGGCCAAAGCCTTATAAACCCTTTCAGATGACAAAAGTCAATGCAAAATACTATTTTGTTGAATTGAATCAACATATAGGCTCTATAAGTTGGCTTTACCGAACAAAATCTTAGTCATTCTTGCTGATAAGACTGGAAAGAAATTTTGTGAAAGGAATGATATCTTGATTGACGCTAGCGATCTCTAACGTGTTCATATATTCATCTCGTCTTTCTACTGGAATGACAGTCCAGGAATACCCACCAGCGGCTAGCATGGCATTCATTAAGAATCTTCCGGTTCGGCCATTACCATCAATATATGGGTGGATATGAACAAATATAAAATGGCCTAATACTATCCTCACCGCAGGATTTTCTTCGTTTTGTAACAGCTCAAAAAAAGCAGGCATTAAATCGCGTACTGCTCCATAATTTGGTGGGGTATGCATGGATTTACGAATATAAACTGGGCGGTTTCTGTAACCGGCAAGATCAGCAGGTTGAATAATGCCAGCAGCTACGCTTGCCCCAAATAATTCTCGATACCATCTTCCATGATCTTCATCTGCAACAAGGCCTGCATTTTTTCCACTCAGTATTTTTTTGATGCTATCTTTTACTGCCTGAAAAGCTTGCCAATAACCTCTTGCTGCTAAAGCGTTCTTATGTTCTTTGTCTTCTTCTGCTCCGTCGGGATTCCAGTTCCCAGAACGAACGCGTTCGATAAGTTCTTCGCTAACCCGATATCCTTCAATAGATAACGAATGGTAAGCATCTGCGACGTATATATCGTCTATCTGTTTTATATAAGCATCTATGTCGCTAATTTCTCCGGGAGGTTTTGGGAAATTTGCTGCTATAGGATCTCTAAAGCTTTCCCACATCATACGAAGGCGATTCACATAAGGTGAGGTTTCATTGTTGTTGAAAGTAAAAGCAGGTTTGTTATCAAATGGGTCTACCTCATTGATGGTATATCCGGCTGACTTCATTGTGTCGATAATAGTGTCTGCCACTTTGTTGCGGCCAATATTTCTAAATGCACCAGCTAGTCGTCCAGCTACTGTGCTGTGATTTCCTTCCAGAAGTTTTCGAATTATATCTGATGCATCAGATATAATAGATAGTGCCGAGCGCATTTCTATCGGCTTTGCCGTAAAGTGGTTAGGCGAACAGGAGATAAGGGCAGTATAAAGATTTGTTACTCTCATCCCTTCAATTATTTGAATGTCCTGATTGTTTGGAATATCAAGTCTCAGATCGAGTATTGAGGTTTCGTGCAGTAGATTGGTTGGTTTGTTCCCCGCTTTGGGGGAGCGCACCAACAATTGTTTTGGTACGGTACTGTTGCCAATATGAAAGCTAATTGATTGTTCAGGTGAAAGACACCATTCATCACCAAAGCGTGAATTGAGGTAGTCAGCACAAAAACCCCAGAATGATGAATACCAAGCTGTGCTCTCGCCATTTGGTTCGTCAGGGCGAGAAGAAATATACCATCCTTTCATGACTTCCTGTATAAATCCGTTCTTAAGTAGGCGCTCACGGTGGGTTCGGGTTAAGTCTCCAGCTCGAATAGCGATTGTTCCGCTATCCTGTAATTCTTTTAATGCGGCTAGGGATTGAGCCAATTTATCCGAAGGTGTTGCCATAACTTCCTATATTTAGGTTATTGTGTTGCGCCATATTTAGGTTATTAAGTATTGTTATATTTAGGTTATTGTGTCAAGTTATTTTTAGGTTATAATGTTACTTAGTGTTTTTAATATCTTGGAATAAACATTGAGAATTCGATGTCTCAGATACCAAGCGTAAGTTTGAATATTTGTACAAATAGACGTACAAACTAGAGGAATTAGAAGTATGTCATCTAGCGGATTAGCAGATGAAATAAAACGCAGGCGCACGTTTGCGATTATCTCGCATCCCGATGCGGGAAAAACCACCTTGACGGAGAAGTTGTTACTATTTGGTGGTGCCATTCAACTGGCAGGTACCGTAAAAGGCCGTAAAGCCGCCCGTCATGCCACTTCAGATTGGATGGAGTTGGAAAAACAGCGCGGCATCTCAGTGACATCGTCGGTGATGCAGTTCCCGTATGCGGATCATATTATGAATCTGCTGGATACGCCAGGTCATGAGGATTTTTCGGAAGATACCTATCGGACATTAACCGCTGTTGACTCGGCGCTGATGGTGATTGACTGTGCCAAAGGGGTTGAAGGACGGACCATTAAATTAATGGAAGTTTGTCGGTTGCGGGATACGCCAATTATTACCTTCATTAACAAATTGGATCGTGAAGGGCGTGACCCCATTGACTTAATGGATGAAGTGGAAGAGATCTTAAAAATTCAATGTGCTCCGGTGACGTGGCCTATTGGTATGGGGAAAGGTTTTAAGGGGGTATTTAATTTACACGAAAATACGGTGCATCTTTTTAGCCCAAGTCATGGTGGCAAAGTGCAACAAGGGGAAATTATCCAGGGTTTGGATAACCCTCGATTAGATGAGTTGTTAGGTCCGCTTGCACAAGAGTTGCGTGAAGAAATTGAGTTAGTGCAAGGGGCCAGCCATCGGTTCGATTTAGCGGCCTTTAAGGCTGGCAAATTGACGCCGGTATTTTTCGGGTCGGCGATTAATAATTTCGGAGTAAAAGAATTACTAGACGCCTTTGCGCAGTATGCGCCGCCTCCGCAACCGCGAGCCACAAAGCATAGGGAGGTGCAAGCCGAGGAAGAAACCTTTTCAGGTTTTGTTTTTAAAATCCAGGCCAACATGGACCCACAGCATCGTGATCGTATTGCCTTTTTACGTATTTGCTCTGGGATCTATAAAAAAGGACGTAAAATACATCATGTACGCATTGGGCGGGATGTGCAAATTGCCAATGCGTTGACTTTTATGGCGCAAGACCGGGAACACGTGGAAGAAGCCTATCCCGGGGATATTATCGGTTTGCATAATCATGGTACGATCCAAATAGGGGACACGTTCACGCAAAGTGAAGATCTGAAATTTACCGGCATTCCGCATTTTGCACCCGAGTTGTTTCGTCGCGCCCGGCTCAAAGATCCATTACGTACTAAAGCATTATTAAAAGGTCTAGAGCAGCTCAGTGAAGAAGGAGCCACTCAGTTATTTAAACCTCTTAACAATAATGATTTAATTTTAGGAGCCGTCGGTATCTTGCAGTTTGATGTGGTCGCTCATCGTTTAAAAGATGAATACAATGTGGAATGTATTTTTGAGCCGGTCAATGTGGCGACCGCCCGATGGGTGGAATGTAGTGATGCAAAACACTTAGAAGAATTTAAGCGTAAAGCGGCAGATAATTTAGCTTTGGATGTGGGTGGGGAGTTGACATATATTGCGCCGACGCGTGTCAATTTAACATTAACCGAGGAGCGTTGGCCTGACATCGAGTTTTTGCAAACCAGAGAGCACTAATTGATGGTTGGTAAAGAGCCGGCGCAAAATACGCTAACCTGGATCGATTCCCATTGCCATTTGGATTTTCCAGAGTTCGATGTGGATCGTGAGCAAGTGATTGACACTTGCTCGCAGCAAGGCATGGTGGCGATATTGGTGCCTGGGGTTAAAACAAGCACCTGGCAGGCATTGCGTCAGCTGGTGGAGGCGCAACCGCTATTACATCGTGCGGTCGGGCTTCATCCCATGTTTATCGAGCAGCATCAATGGGGTGATTTGGCCAAGCTGGAACAAGAGATTGCCGAATTTCGTCCGGTTGCGGTGGGTGAAATCGGGTTGGATTATTATTTAAAAGATCGGGATCGATTACGCCAGCGCGAGTTTTTTGAAGCGCAATTAGACATGGCTCAACAGGCAAAACTGCCTGTAATTTTACATGTGCGTAAAGCCCATGATGAGGTGCTACAGGCGTTGCGCCGTCGGCACTTGCCTGGTGGGGTGGTACATGCATTTAATGGCAGTTGGCAGCAGGCCAATCAATACCTTGATTTGGGGTTTAAGTTGGGGTTTGGCGGGGTGATGACTCATGAGAAAGCCCGGCACGTTCGTCAATTAGCACAAAAATTACCCTTGGCAGCCATGGTGTTAGAAACAGATGCCCCCGATATGCCGCCGAGCTGGGGGGTTGGCCAGAGAAATTCGCCGGAAAATATTCCATTAATCGCACAAGTCCTGGCTGAATTGACCCGGTCATCGCTAGCCACTATTGCCTTGGCAACAGCAACCAATGTACAAACCACTTTCAGTCTATCCTTACCAAACCATCCCTTACACTCAGCACGGCCATAAAATAATATTTATCTCATTTTACTGTCGGGCTGAGTATATCGATTCTTATTGGACCCTAGGTTTTTGTTTGCTTTTTTCTTTATTCACCATTTTGATGCTAATCACAATAGGTAATACCACGACGGCTAAAACAGAGGCAATGACTAGCACGGTATCAGAGAACATCTCCATTGAGGCGACTTGTATCAGCAATAAAATAACAACAAGCGTGCCTACACCATAAATTACTAAGCGTTGTATGTCCTTCATATGATATGTCTCACCATAAATTAAGCGGGTTGAGTTCTGTATCCGACATGGGCTCTTAATTATTTTATCTCGCGTAACCCTTGATTTTTAAAGATTTTCAAACGTTACGCCATTGTCCTATGTCGGATGTATGCTATATAAGTAAGTAGATTGTACTTTAGTTTGATCCGTGGGAGAAATACTATGTATAAAGATAATAATTTAGTAAAGCCGATTGACCGTATTATTCGTACGATGTTAGGTGGGCTAGTTTTGGCCTATGCCTATTTTATTCCTATGCATATTTTGGAGTTTGCATCGTTACATGTGGTTACTTGTTATATTTGGACAACCGCCATGCTCGCATGGGACCCGTTTTATGCGATTGTTAATCTGGTATGGGAAAAATATAAAGCGCGCTTGGTGGATAATGGGCGTTTTTAGTTCACTTTAGCTATGAAATTATCTAATATGCAAGTAATTTGTGTCTACTGACAGCAGGCTGTCAGTAGCAATGTTGTACAATTCGAGCTATCTCATCAAAATCCCTATTTTCATACTTAAAGGAGTCAGCGTATGAGACATTCCCATACTGTTACTAACCTTGCTGTGCTCATTCCTAATGTGGAAAAAACGGTAGATTTTTATGTGGAAACGCTTGGTGTTCGCTTTAGAATGGCTGTTTCTGTTGCCAGCCATCGCGAAGCCTATCCGTAGTCAAGCGGCATGCGTCGGGCAGATCGATTATTTCAAATTATTCAATATTTAAGGACCCGTCAGGTGACCACGGCTAAATGGTTAGCCGAGCAATTGGAAGTGTCGGAAAGAACCATTTATCGTGATATGCGAGACTTAATGGCGACCGGCGTGCATATTGAAGGGGAAGCCGGTATTGGTTATGCGTTGCGCCATGGCTACGATTTACCGCCCTTGATGTTTAATCAAGAAGAATTAACTGCGTTAGCGTTGGGCGCAAGTTTGGTGAGCAGCTGGGCTGATGTGGGTTTGGCTAAAGCGGCAGATCAAGCCATGCGCAAAATAGAATCTGCATTACCTGCCGAATTAAGCCAATACCTGAGTACGGTGAGTTTATTTTCACCTGCCACTCAGATTTCCACGAAAGTGGCGGAAATGATGAGCGTACTCAGAGAAGCGATCAATAAAAAACAAAAAATGAACATGACCTATCAGCGGGCGGATGGCGTGCTGAGTCAACGTGTTGTTTGGCCTTTGGGTTTGTTTTTCTGGCGTTCGGTGTGGGTGTTAGGCGCGTGGTGTGAAAGCCGTGATGATTTTCGTCATTTTCGCTTAGATCGAATCGTCGACCAGCAGTTAAGCGAAGTACATTACTCGCTGACTCGCGGTCGCACGTTATCTGATTTGATTGCAAGAGCGAAACAAGCAGGCGAGAAGTAATATCGCTTTTTACGCATTCCCAGACTTTGGTCTGGGAATGCGGATCGTTTTACAGTTTTTCCGGAATGAAAAAGAAATCACCTGATTCATGTCCCGCATGCCGGATCGGAGCATATTGTGGTCTTTGTTCCATGCCTAAGGCTAATGAGGCAACTGATACATTTTGAGCAACTTCTCGGAACAGCGTATGCCCCTCTAAGACTGAGTCATTGTTTTGTAATGCCGCCAGAAAAGCGCTAGCAAAAACTGAATGATTGCCGTCTCCTCCGGTGTCTAATACCGGTTCGAGTCCGCCTGAAGTCAGTACGGTGCGAGAGCGAATTTTGGACATGACATTTAACCATTTGGCACGTAGTGCCCCGGATGTGATGTTGGGTACCCGTGCTAGCGAGGTGCGTGATAACGTGCCAGAATAACAAGAGTCAGCAATCACGATCACATGTTTTGCTTGCATGCTATTGATGATGTCGGTGAGTGCGATATTTGAGATCCACTCGGCGCTATTATTTATTTCTGCATCCACAGGTAACCAGTGTCCTCGGTCATTGACTCGATCTAATTGTCCATGGCCAGCATAATAAATTAACAAGTTATCATTGGTGGTTAACTTGCGCATAAAGGTATTTAACAGCGTTAAAATTTGTCGACGATTGGCATTCAATAAGAGTGCTGTTTTGAATCCATATTTCTCGCGTAATACTTTTTCTACGGATTTGGCATCCTGGGTGGCGCTTTCTAGTTTCGGCAAAGTTTGATAGTTGTTATTGCCTATCACTAGACCGTAATAATTACCAAACTGGTTATCTTTATTGGTAATGAAGTTCTCGATTTCTGGTGTCGGTTCTGCCGTTTGAGTGGGCTGGCCATTAACCAATAGCACAAACTCTAAGGCGGTTTTTTTAGATTGATTGTCAATGGCAATGACTTTCACCGAAGTTTCCGCTTTATCGATAGAAATCATTGATCGAAATAGACCGCTTTGTTGTAAAGTTTCCGTTTTATCATTGACTTTTAGGGTTAATAAGCCGGCGGGTGCGGTGATTTTTCCAATAATTTCTTGTTCGTTGGCCATGGATCGCAAGCGTGCGGTGGGAATACTGCGGGTTAGCATCATGGGTGGATCAATGATTTCAATGGTAGGGCCGGGTAAATTCATGGCTACCATGTTTTCGCTTTGAAATGTCGCTAATTGCTGGCGTTGTTTGTCAACCGTGGTTTGTAATCTGACGACGGCTAATTGTTTCTTTGATATTTCTTGTTTGCGCGCTTTCAGTAGGCGAGCGAGTTGACTCAATAATTTGTTATTTTGCGGCGTTTGTTGCTGTTGTTTTAGGCGATCCATTTCCAGCTGAGTTTGTTGCGCGGCTTGTTCAGCCTCGTTGACTTCTTGTCGTTGGTGTTTGATTTTTTGTTGCGTTTTGTTTAATTGAGTTTCTAGCGCATCAATCTTTTTTTGTTTTTCCGTAAGTTCTGTTTCTAGGCCAGCGACTTCAGATTGTAATTCAGAGACTTCGCTACTGAGTCCGGCAACGGCTTGTTTTATATCTTCTTGGTGGCGCGCTTCAATGCTTGACGCAAATTGCAAGTCATCACTTGTCTCAACACCTGAGGCGGCTCGATAATAATTGAGTGCTTGGGTTAAATCTTTTTCCACCCCCAGCCCTTTTTCATAGAGGTATCCTAGATTAATTTGGGCGCGAGCGAGTTTTTGGTCGGCGGCTTTTTGATACCAGTGGGCGGCTACTTGATAATCGGGAGAAACCCCCAGTCCTTTTTCGTAAATCTCTCCCACATAAACTTGGGCATTGGCATCACCTTCTTTAGCCATTGGTAACCAAACACGTAACGCGGATGCATAATTGGCATGATCAAAGGCAACATACTCCCCGCCACGAATTTCGCAGTCAGTCGCATTGGTTTTAATGGGGCGGCGTGGTGATAAGTAGGTCATTTGTCCGAGTTTTCTGACTTGTCCAGGTAACAGACAATCGACAATCATTAACTTATCCGGGTTTTGAGTCATTTGACTGTCATCCAATACCAATTGGCTTGGATCAAATATTTGTTTTGAGGGTGAGCAAGCTGCCACAAGCAAGATGGATAAAGCCCATAATAAGCGTTTGCAGGGTGTAAACAGAAGAAACATGAGCCGACCTATGAGAAAATTAGCGGGTATGCCTGTGAGATGTTTTGTGTTCCCTGACCGTTTAGTGTAGTGCAGCATAATGTGATTTTATAGGTTAAAAAATAAACAATTCGAATGCAGTTTACACTTGCATTCGCTGGATCTCACCTGTATCGTATGGCGTTGGATGCTCACAAAGCCGAGTTAGCTGACAATGTGGCAGTGTGAATTGTGACCACACATCGTAATATATTAACACCCTCTTTTAAGGTGATGCTATGGATAGTTTCACTACCCCAAATGCATTGTAGGGATTATAGTATAATGCAAGCCACTCACATATGATATCTTATGTATCTGTTTTTACATATTTATATGACGATATATTTTCCTTGGTTTATTGATGTCGATGTACCCTGTGTTGGTGCATGTTGATGAGTGTATAAATCGACAATTAGATCAAAAAATGTACTTTTTGTCATTGTTTTTGGTATAGTGTTGCGCGATGGCAACCTATCACAGGTTAAGAGTGTGATTGCTGTCTAACGAGCTGTAAATATATGGAAGGTCTAATAAGCTCATAGTGTTTCCGGTGTGTTTTAAGTGCGTCTCGAAAGTTAACATGATAGAAACTACCCGATCGATCATTTCCTAATGGGTGGTGTTTTTTTTAATTCAAATAACGAATATAGATTGGTATTTTTGAGGGAGATGTCGATTTGAAGTTCACAACAATGTTGTTCATGTTATGTGGACAATCCATAAAAAATAGAAGCTGTGTTGTTGTCCCATTTTGTTGGTTGGCTTTTTCAAGCCTCATGTTAACCTCTACTGTGAATGCCGCTGTATTAAAAGTTGAGGCGGTTGAAGCGGTAAGCTTAGGTGAGTTAGTTACTTTTAATATTTTGGTGACTAATGACTCAAATAGTGCCATTGAATTGGCTAAGCTGACTGCTCAGTTTATATCGCTTGCGAATCTTGTATCTATTCGAGCGGATAAAGGGTCTTGCAATGACAGTCTTATATTTTGTGATCTCGGTACGATTGAGGCCAATGAGAATGTGAATGTCACAGTCGATGTATACCCTGAGATTGCCGAGGGTGTGTTTAAGCAAAATTTTACTGGCGTATTTGATCTTCAAGGTTCTCAACAAAATGGGTCTAGTGACGAACAAGAGATTATCGTAAAACAAAATAGGACCGTTGCTGTTACTGTCATCGGGGCGAGTATTGCCGCCGGTATCAATATTAAGGAAGGTGAAGCGGTTGATGCCCGATTTTTTGTTAAACTCAATGCAGCCGCGCCCTCCAATGGTATAACCATTAACTTTGATGTGAGTGGTAGCGCTATCGAAGGGCAAGCCGAGCAAGCATCAGCAGAGGTTGATTATAGCTATTTAGGTCGCTCTATTACCATCCCCGCCGGGCAAACCGAAGCGGCTATTTTGTTTCAAGTCGTTGACGACAGCTTGAAAGAAGACAGCGAGACGGTGATTGTGAGCTTACAGGCAGGGGATACCTACCAATTACTTGAACCCCAAACGGCAACCTTTACCATCGAAGACAACGATGCCAGTGATGCCGTGGGATTTCGACAAGGAGAATACCAGTTTGAAGAAAACTCGGGTCAAGTTACCATTCCTGTGGATCGCATAGGAAACACGGACCAGGCTGTTTCGGTTGCATTTAGCATTGAGGCAGGTGATATTTCTGTGGGGGAAGACGTTATTTTTACCAGCGGGGTATTGAATTGGGCCGCTGGCGAAACCGCCACCAAAAATATTAATTTTACGCTGCTAAACGATGACCTCGATGAGGGAGATGAGTCCTTTAGAGTTCTGTTGAGTGACCCTCAAGGGACGGTCATTAATACGGATAAAACAACCATTTTGATCAAGGGAACTAAGCAGAATGTTACTATTCTCGGATTTGATAAAATTAGCGGTGGAGAACTCAGCAGTTTACACTTGAATAAAGAGCAGCTGCTGTCGGTTAAGTTAAGTGATGCAAATGGACAGGCGCGTGTCGATCAAGTCATTGTCTGGTCACTCAATGGTGAAGCCAAACAGCGTGGTGGAGTATTTGTTGTCACTAACGATGGAGAAACGAGTACGACTTCAGAAAATGTAACGGTGATGACCGATGATGAAGGCATTGCTTTGATTACATTGAAAACTGGCGTATTACCGGGTTCATACGAAGTCACCGCAACGTCGACGGGTGATGGACCAGCGGCGACCACGGTATTTAAACTCGCAGTTGGATTGGAAAATATTGCGCCGGCCGATACCCCGGCCGCCGCCTTGGCAAAAACGGTGGATACGGTGTGCCCACAGCTAGCGACCAGTGCAGAAGAGCTCAATGACAATGAAAAAGATTTACTTAATTTGTGTTCTAGCATTGTAGGTGCGTCTGCGTCCCCTGACCCACAAGATCAAGAGGCGAATAAAGCTTTATCTGAGATGTCTCCTGAAGAGGTGGCGGTAACGCGGTTAATTAGCCAGAATGTGACATTGCAGCAATTGGGTAATATTACTTCTCGCTTGGCAGCATTACGCACTGGGATCCGCGGGTTATCACTGAATCAATTATCATTTCGGCTCAATGGTAAACATATACCGTCTCAGGTGTACTCGTATTTATTACCAGCCTCGGTTGCATTAGGCGCGGTTGATAGTGTGTCAGAATCGAATTCTGGTGGTGGTCTTTTGGATAATCGCTTAGGCGTTTTTGTCAATGGTAGCATCAATGCTGGCGATAAAAGTGAAACCGCTCATGAAGACGGTTTTGAATTTGATAATTATGGATTGACATTGGGGGCGGACTATCGCGTTAAATCAGATGTTGTTGTGGGTGGTGCCCTGGGGGTGTCTCGCAGTGGTGTTGATATCAACCATGACGGTGGTGAATTAGATGCTAATGGATTAAGTTTATCAGCGTATGGTACGTATTATTATTCAGAAAAAATTTATATTGATGGCATCCTCAGCGTGGGTTGGAACGATTACGATATGTCGCGGCGCATCAATTATCAATTGACAGGCGCAGAACCCGTGGATCGTACGGCTTCGAGCCAAACCGATAGCAATCAAAAAGGCCTAAGTTTTGGGGCGGGTTATGAGTTTTTTCGTGACAAAAATCGATCAGCCAATCTTTTTGGGCGTTTGGAGTATGTGACGTACAAAATTGATGCTTTTAGCGAGACGGGCGCGCAGGGCTTAGACGTTAACATCAATTCACATAGCGCAAACTCACTCACCAGTTCTATCGGCGGACAAGCGAGCTGGGTGCAGACTCTGTCATGGGGGGTGGTATTACCTTTAGCTTGGTTGTCTTGGGAGCACGAATACAAAGCTAATGATAACAAAATCGAAGGGAGTTTTGTCAATGATCCTAATCAAAACCAGTTTAGTTTTGAAACCGATGAACCTGATCGAAACTTTTTTTCTGCCGGTGCGGGAGCCAGTTTTGTGCTGCCGTTTGGTTTATCTGCCTATGCGCGCTATGAAGTGTTGCTAGCTAAGCAAAATTATACGGATAGAACATTATCTTTTGGCGCACGTTATGAGCTGAATTTTTAATCGGCTTTCGCCGTTGTTTTAAAACAACGGCTAAGTATCTTAAAGGACAGGTGGGTGGTTTATTTCTAGCCAATAACGTCCCATTTGTCGCACCATGTCATTGAACTCTTTAAAATCGACGGGCTTACGAATAAAACTATTGGCTCCGAAATTATAACTGCTAATCACATCCTTGCTTTCTCCTGATGAGGTTAAAATAACCACTAATAAACGTTGTGTTCTTGCATCAGATCGCAAACGTCTAAGCACTTCCAGGCCATTTATTTTGGGTAAATTCAAATCCAATAAAACTAAGGCAGGCAGTTGCTGGTTATGATTGCTGCATTGTTCTTCTTCAGGTAACAGTAATGCGAGGGCTTCGACCCCATCGCGAGCCACTTTGACGTCATTTTTAATGTTGTTTTTTTTCAGAGCACGCAATGTGAGTGCTTCGTCATCTGGGTTATCTTCAACAAGCAAGATGTATTGTTCTTTCAATATTCAACAAGTTCCTTTAGTTGATAATGAGAGGTCAGCTACTGCGTATTACGGTGCCGAAATATCGTTGAAAAACTAACAAGCATTGATATACTATTAATGTCGCTTTGGCCATTCAATGGTCCAGGCGAGCCTCACTAAATTAATGCCCCATGATTTCCAAATTGGTAAATATACTAGTCGTTTAATGATGTTTTTGCTAGTTTTTTTATGGTGTGTGGATTCAATCGTTCAAATTTTGCAGAATTGTATGAATTTTATGCAGTGTTGTTAATCAGTATTCTTATTTGCGTTCAGTGATTGTTTTTCTATCGTTAATCGTTGGAGTGATGGATCAATTCATCAGCGATTTGAATGAAACATCTTCTTCGTGCATGGACAGCGCTCCTTGGGATGAGTAGAATCTTGCTCCAGTAAAGTTTAGTCTGAAGTCGCATCGGTATCGAAAATCCGTTGTTTGCTCAAGTCGGACGACTCACTATAGAATATACAACAAAACTGGACAGATATGGAGAGGTAATTTGAGAAAACCTGCGCTACTCGCATTGGCAGATGGAAACCTCTTTTGGGGAGAATCAATTGGTTGCCAAGGCCAAACCGTTGGTGAAGTTGTCTTCAATACGGCAATGACGGGTTACCAAGAAATATTGACGGATCCTTCTTACAGTAAACAAATTGTCACTTTGACATATCCTCATATCGGTAACGTGGGTGTGAATGAGGAAGATAATGAGTCTGCCTCGGTGGCGGCTAGTGGTTTAGTGATCAGAGATCTTCCTGTGTTGGCGAGTAATTGGCGATCACAGCAGTCTTTAGACGAATATTTGTTAGCCCAGCAAGTGGTGGCGATTGCTGGCATTGATACGCGTCGGTTAACCCGACTTTTAAGAGAAAAAGGGTTGCGAAATGGCTGCATTGTAGCCGGTGAAACGATTGATGCAGACCAGGCTATTGCTGCGGCTAATGCCTTTCCCGGATTGATTGGCATGGACTTGGCGAAACAAGTCACCACTAGCGAGCCCTATGTTTGGCAAGAAGGTGTTTGGCATATTGAGCATGGACATCAACAGCCGGTTATCGAGCCTCGTGATACGTTACATGTCATGGCTTATGATTTTGGCGTGAAGCGAAATATTCTGCGTTTGTTGGTCGATCGTGGTTGCCAGGTGACGGTGGTACCAGCGACAACACCTGCCGAAGAGGTATTACGGCAAAATCCGAGCGGTGTTTTTTTGTCCAACGGACCTGGCGATCCAGCACCGTGTGATTATGCCATTGCTGCGATTCAGACATTTTTAGAACATAAAATACCGTTATTTGGTATCTGTTTAGGGTACCAGCTGCTTGGACTCGCCTGTGGTGCGACATCAGAAAAAATGAAATTTGGACATCATGGTGCCAATCATCCAGTGCAAGAGTTAGCCACTGGCCGCGTGATGATTACCAGTCAGAATCACGGTTTTGCCATTAGCGAAGGCTCGTTGCCACACCATGTCAAAGCGACTCACCGTTCTTTGTTTGATGGCTCACTACAAGGCATACAATTTATTGATCGTCCTGCGTTCGGTTTTCAGGGGCATCCCGAAGCGAGTCCAGGGCCGCACGATATCGACATGTTATTTGATCAATTTATTGCTTCCATGAAACACCACGAGCAATAATTTTTCAGCTTTTATCATTAATACCCAGATCCTGCCACCGATTGCACCTACGATGGCAGCCGCTAGGTAAGAATTTAAGTCTAACAACTCATGCCAAAACGTACTGATATAAAAAGCATTTTAATCATTGGCGCAGGACCTATTGTGATTGGTCAGGCCTGTGAATTCGACTATTCCGGCGCGCAAGCCTGTAAGGCACTGCGTGAAGAAGGTTATCGCGTGATTTTAGTGAATTCAAATCCGGCGACCATTATGACCGATCCGCAAATGGCAGATGCCACCTATATTGAGCCCATTCATTGGCAAACGGTAGCAAAAATCATTGAACAAGAACGCCCGGATGCCATTTTGCCCACCATGGGTGGACAAACGGCATTAAATTGTGCATTGGATTTAGCACGGGAGGGGGTGTTAGCAGCATTTAATATTGAGCTGATTGGTGCTTCCCAAGATGCCATTGATAAAGCAGAAGACCGAGATCGTTTCCGTACCGCTATGGCTAAAATTGGTTTAGCGACACCTCGCTCACATATCGCCCACAGCATGGAGGAAGCTGAGCAGGTTCAGGCGCAAGTGGGTTACCCATCGATCATTCGACCGTCTTTTACCATGGGTGGCAGTGGGGGAGGCATTGCTTACAATCACGAAGAGTTTGTGGCGATTTGTGAGCGTGGTCTTGATTTATCACCAACCAATGAATTATTAATCGAAGAATCTGTGCTGGGTTGGAAAGAATTCGAAATGGAAGTGGTCCGAGACTGCAAAGACAATTGTATTATTGTCTGTTCCATTGAAAATTTTGATCCCATGGGGGTACATACGGGAGATTCGATTACCGTCGCACCGGCGCAAACCTTGACGGATAAAGAATATCAGGTGATGCGTAATGCGTCGATTGCGGTGTTACGCGAAATCGGCGTGGATACCGGAGGGTCCAATGTGCAATTTGGGATCAACCCGGAAAATGGCAACATGGTGATCATCGAGATGAATCCACGGGTTTCCCGTTCTTCGGCGCTGGCCTCAAAAGCCACCGGTTTTCCCATTGCGAAAATCGCAGCTAAACTGGCGATCGGTTATACCCTTGACGAATTACAAAATGAAATTACCGGTGGTATCACGCCAGCCTCTTTTGAGCCAAGTATTGATTATGTGGTCACCAAAATACCCCGCTTTACCTTTGAAAAATTTCCTGAAGCGGATGCGACGCTAACCACCCAAATGAAATCGGTGGGCGAAGTGATGGCCATGGGTCGGACTTTTCAGGAGTCGTTACAAAAAGCGCTAAGAGGTTTGGAGACGGGCAATGATGGGTTTAATGAGAAGTTGCCAGCCGATGCGAAAGACATTAAAGAGCGTATCAAACAGCAATTGGCCGTGCCAGGGCCGGATCGTTTGTGGTTTATTGCGGAAGGTTTGCGTTATGGATTTAGCATTAAAGATATCTATGAAATTTCACGGATTGATCCGTGGTTTTTAACACATATTAGCGATATTGTAGAGACCGAACGTTGGTTGCGAACGCAATCATTAAGCACCATTGATGGTGTCACAATGAAGCAATTGAAGCGTAAGGGCTTTGCAGATAGACGCATGGCATCCTTATTAGATGTCGAGGAAAAAGCAGTACGTACTCATCGGCATCATTTAGGTATCCGTCCGGTCTATAAACGCGTGGATTCTTGCGCGGCGGAGTTTAGTACGCCAACTGCCTATATGTATTCCACCTACGAGGAAGAATGTGAAGCGCTGCCCAGCGACCGTAAAAAGGTGATTGTGCTAGGCGGTGGTCCCAATCGAGTGGGGCAGGGGATTGAATTTGATTATTGTTGTGTGCATGCCGCGTTGGCGTTGCGAGAAGATGGTTATGAGACCATCATGATTAACTGTAATCCGGAAACGGTATCCACTGATTACGATACCTCCGACAGGTTGTATTTTGAATCATTGACTTTGGAAGATGTACTAGAAGTGATTCACATTGAACAACCGGATGGGGTGATCATTCAGTATGGCGGACAAACGCCATTACGTTTAGCCAAAGCATTGGAAGCGGCAGGAGCACCAATTATCGGTACCTCACCGGATTGTATTGACTTGGCTGAAGACCGGGAGCGTTTTCAACAGCTGATTAATAAACTCAACCTTAAACAACCCCCCAATCGCACCGCACGCAGCACTGAAGAAGCAGTGCAGTCGGCTGAAACATTAGGCTTTCCTTTGGTTGTCAGGCCTTCTTATGTGTTAGGGGGGCGCGCCATGGAGATTGTATTTAATGAAGAGGATTTGCGTCGTTACATGAAAGAGGCGGTATCCGTTTCCAATGATTCGCCCGTCTTACTTGACCGATTTCTTGGCGATGCGGTGGAAGTGGATGTGGATGCCATTTGTGATGGGAAAAATGTCTTCATTGCTGGTATTATGGAACACATCGAAGAAGCCGGAGTTCATTCGGGGGATTCCGCCTGTTCTTTGCCTCCTTATTCGCTAACAGAAGAGATCCAAGCAGAGATTCGCGCTCAAATGAAAGTGATGGCGCTCGAATTGGGGGTCATTGGGTTGATGAATGCTCAATTTGCAATTCAAGGTAAACACATCTATGTATTAGAAGTGAATCCACGTGCGTCTCGTACGGTGCCTTTTGTCTCTAAAGCGACCGGGTTGTCGTTGGCAAAAATTGCGGCTCGATGTATGGTAGGGGCTGACTTAGTCAGTCAAGGCATCACAGAAGAACGCCACCCTAAATATTTTTCTGTTAAGGAAGCCGTTTTTCCTTTCGTCAAATTTCCAGGTGTTGATCCACAACTGGGGCCTGAAATGAAATCGACGGGGGAAGTGATGGGTATCGGAAAAACCTTTGGTGAAGCATTTGCCAAAGCACAACTCGGTGCAGGTGTGGTTTTACCTCGCTCAGGTAAAGCATTTTTAAGTATTTGTGATGCGGATAAATCGGATGCGATTGGGGTGGCAAAGGATTTAATTGATTTTGGATTTTCTATTGTGGCGACAGCGGGGACATCAGCGATGCTGAGCAATGCTGGCATCAACAATGAAAAAGTGAATAAAGTGGCTGAAGGTAGGCCGGATATCGTGGACGCAGTAAAAAATGATCAAATTAGTTTAATCATCAATACCGCGATTACTAAACAGGCAATCGCTGCCTCGAAAGAGATACGAAAAGCGGCGCTACAACATAAAGTCACTTATACAACAACGATCGCAGGTGCTAAAGCAACGTGCCAAGCGTTAAAATGTTTGGATGAAAGCAATGTGCATTGCTTGCAAGATTTGCATAAGGAGTTAACGATATGAACAAAGTACCTCTGACGGTTAAAGGTGCTGAAAAGCTCCGTGAAGAGTTGCGTGAGCTAAAAACCGTAGCCCGCCCAAGAGTCATTCAAGCCATTGCTGATGCGCGTGAACATGGTGATTTAAAAGAAAATGCCGAATATCATGCGGCCCGAGAGCAGCAGGGTTTTATTGAAGGACGTCTTCGTGACATTGAAGCAAAATTGAGTAATGCAGAAATCATTGATGTGACCAAACTCAATGCCAATGGTCGGGTTATCTTTGGCTCCACGGTTGATTTGGTGTTAGAAGGCTCTGGTGATGAGGTCACTTATCAAATTGTCGGTGAAGATGAAGCGGATATCAAGAATGGCTTGATTTCCGTGAGCGCACCGATCGCGAGAGCATTAATTGGCAAAGAAGCCGGTGATTTTGTCGAAGTACAGGCCCCAGGTGGACTCAAAGAATACGAAATCATGGACGTGCGATACGAGTAAGTGATAGCGTCCGCCGTTGGACAGACTGTTTAATTTTTAGGGCGTAGCCTGGATGAAATGTAATGGAAACTGGGGGGATGGAGCTTTGCTCTTCCCGGATTAGGCTACGCTGCATCCGGGCTACGGTGGGCATTAAATGAGAGGCTCAATTTGGAGGATGCAGCACTAGCTTGACTGCCTAAGGAATAGAAACCAAATCTGAGTGCAATTTGTAAAAGTCATTTAATTCCCATTCCTAAACAGTTTTGGCTAGCACTGACCATATAGCGATTCGATTTTATCTTTATATTTTTCTATCACTCGGTTACGTCGTACCTTTAGGGTGGTTGTTAATATTTCGTTTTCCACCGTCCAGGCTTCATCGGTTAACAAGATTTTTCTGACTTGTGCGTAGCCTGGAAAATCGGCTAATAACTCTGAAATTTTTTCAATGAGTCCCTGTAAAACGACTGGGCTGGTTAAATTATTTTTGTCGTTTGCATCCAGCGATTTAGCATGTAAATAACTTTGCCAGACGGCGGTATCCAAAGAAATAATAGCACTTAAGTATGGGCGAGCTTCGCCAATAACGATGGCATGTTCAAATAAAGGGTCGAGTGCGATGGCCATTTCCATATCAACGGGTGGCACTTTTTCACCGTTAGATAACACAATGATTTCTTTTAGCCGACCAGTAATGAAAATATGTTTGTCTACGATTTTTGCGAGATCGCCAGTACGCAACCAACCATCTTCGGTCATGATTTCTTTGGTGGCTGCCTCATTATTCCAATAACCTAACATAACACATGGGCTGCGCGTTAGCAGTTGTTGGTGCTCGTCAAGCTTGACTTCCACGTTGGGTAGCGGGACGCCAATACTGGCAGGAATATTATCCTCTAGCGGATTGACACTCACCACTGGGCTGACTTCGGTCATCCCATAACCTTGTTGAATCTTTACACCTAAACTGAGAAAAACCTTTGCAATACTGGCTTGTAATGGTGCGCCACCACTGATTGCAAAACGCAAACGATTGCCTAGTTTTTGGCGGATTTTTTTCGCAACTAACATATCCAGTAGTGGCCACAACGACATTGACCAATGATATTCAGTGCGCCCTTGCTGATAAGCAAAACGTCGTAAACCCACTTGGACGGTGAATTGAAACAGCGATTTAGCGAAGGCAGATTTGGCAGCAAGTTGGCTTTGAATTTTCCCATAAACACGCTCAAAAATACGTGGTACGGAAATTAATATAGTGGGTTTTATGATCAATAAATCTTCTGCGAGATTAGTGATGGAGCGAGTATAAGCGACACATGAGCCAGCTAGCATGGGAATATAATAACCAATCGTTCTTTCGAAGGTGTGTGATAATGGCAGAAAAGATAAAAATATATCTTCTTGATAGACCGTAATGATTTGTTGGCCTACATGGGCGTTCCACAAAATATTATGATGGCTTAGCATGACGCCTTTGGGGCGTCCAGTCGTGCCCGATGTGTAAACAATGGTGGCTAAGGCGTGTGGGTCAGTGGGGTAATTTTTTTCAGGCTGTGCGTCCATGGGGGCTTTTAGCCACTCATCAATCGGTGTGGCGGGATACTCGGTCGTGCAAAAATGATTTAAACAAACCAGTGCAGGGGCTTGTTGCAAATGCGTTTTTGCTTTGACGAGTACTTGCCATTGGGCTTGATCCAGAAAGATGAGCAGACGAATGTCCGAGTCATTAAGAATGTGTGCTAAACAATCAGGTCGATCATTAGGATACAATGGCACAACGATGAGACCGGATCGCAGCGCAGCTTGTTCAAAAAAAACCCATTCAGGGCAATTGTGCAGCATAATGCCGACCCGGCTGTTTTTTTCTAGTTTTAAGCGTTGCAAGGCGGCATGATAACGATGGATCTGTTCATCGACCACTTGCCAAGATAAGTCTATCCAGGTGTTCTTTTCTTGGTCAAAGTAGCGATAAGCGATTTTACTGGGAGAACGGTGAAGCCGTTCTAAAAAAGCACCGTGTAAAGTTTGTGCTTGATCGGGGGAGATGACGTCAGTGGTCCAGCGATTGATTTCATTCATATCAAGTTATTGTAAATTCATGTTGGTACATTGTTAATTGCTATGGAGAATATACATTACAAGTTTAGTTCAGAGATATAGGCTAAGGGAGCGCGGTCTCGCCTCATTGTAACGATACCGGTGTTTGGCGGCAATGCCGGACTGGGCAAAGTTGATAGGGATTGCTGTTGGTTTCCATAATGAAGCTAAATAGCGAATACTTATATTTATAGTATCGATCAATAGGCTAGAAATACAATGAGATAGCATGATTGACCAGATCCAGACTGAAAAAATGATGGAAATAGGATTATGTTGGAGCGGTGGATCATTGGTCGTTACTAGCTTAAGTTGTTGATTTGTTATGCCGATATTTCTTCCAATAAAAGGACATTAAGTATAACGCTTAGCTGTGCGACAACATCAGGATGCATTGCTAACCAATCAGCGCATGTAGTTGTTAGCATGAAATTTGCCAAGATAAGGGATTTTACGAAAAAAAATATGTCTATACTGTCTTATAATTGTGCACTGCAGTAAATGCAATGATCGTTTTTTGAACAAGATGCTATGGCTCTTTACTTAAGCTGACGCTATAGGGCGAATCTCGTACTTTTTTCGTTGAACGGTTGTGTAATCCTCAAAGGTCGCTTGTTAGAGAGTCAGGGGACGATTTCACGTACAAGCAGGTGTTGAACCACGAGCCACGCTTAATTTTTTTGAACTATACGCTAAAGAAAACAATATGCTAAAAACGGGCACGATACGCTCATCTGAGTATCGTATATGTTATATCGATGATAGTCGTACTTCTGCTTTTGTGACAGGTAAACTGTTACGCAAGCTGGGTTATGGCGTTGATCATTACAGCTGTGCAGAAACGGCAATTGATGAGATATTCGAAAAAAACTATGCACTGATCATCACTGATTTGATGCTGGCGGATGATGCCGATGGTTTAAATGGTGATGACGTTATCAATCTTATTCGAAATTGTGGCTATCGTGATAAACAGCGTTTGCCGATTATTGTGATTACCGGTTCTAACGATCTTAAAATACATAAAAAATTAAAAAAACTGGGCGCCAATAGTGTGCTTGTTAAACCCTTGGATGGTAAACGGTTAGCGGTTACCATCCAAACAATTATTGATCATCTGCAGCGGCGCGATGGCAGTCCGGTTCGCGCTAAGCCACAAGTTTCATCGATTCGTTCACTCGAACCCATTGATGAAAAAGAGTTTGAAGTCATTAGCCATCATCTGTCGGGACATGGTGATGCGTCGGAGAGTGCGGCTGGTAAAACCTCTGCCGCTCCTCAGCTTGAGCGTGCTCATGAGCCACCACGCCAACAGACCAAGCCTATGACAATGGATACACCGGATATCTATATCGGTAATCAATTATTTTCCGATGGCGCATTAAATAATCAGCCGAGTCCACATCGTTTTTCAGGGGAAGCCGCGAATTCAGTATTAGACAATGCGGAAGAATCTCAATTAATCACCGCTCAGCCTGAGGATGCAAAGCCCGTTGCCGTGCCAAAAATGGTATTAATTGAGGAAAAAAAACCGGTGATTGAGTCGCCAAGCTCCCAAAATAAAACGGCCAAAGCCAGTCTTCGATCGTCAAAAACCAAAGCAAATGCTAATGATTTTGGTAATATCAGCATTGCTGCATCCTCAAAAAATAGTCACTATGATGTAGGTGATGCGACTCATTTTAATGCCGACAAGCTCAATCAATTAACCTCAGATGACTTATCGTTAGACAAATTACATTCGTCTAAACCAAAAGCTTTTTTTGAGCATGATAAAATAAATTATGATGCTTTTTCGGTGGATGATATTAGAGCGCCATCAGCTCAATTGAAGATCACACCGGCGAAAGAAGAGCACAGCCAAGCCGCATCAGGCTTTGAAAAACTGACCATCAACGATTTGGTCAAGCCCGCTCGGTCAAGGCAACCATCTGCGGATGCCAGTCATTATACCAAGGTGAACTTAGGGGCGGCGGCGCCAAGTAAAATACCCACCTTGCAAACCCCGCTGATCCCGGCTGAAGCCACGTCGTCTGCCAAACAGGACAATCGTGCAGAAAGTACGCTTGAGCAAGCGAGTGAAGCCAGATTAGCATCTGCAGTGAAACCCCCGGAAAAAATATCAAATGAAGCGGTTGCTCCGACTCCACCATCAAATACCACGGCCACTTCGGTATTAGACCAAGCGCTGGCGGATGCATTAACGGATAAACAGTCAAAACTAGCTGTGCAGCCTGAACGAGCGAAACCACCTGAAAAACCGAAACAAGAAACCAAACCAGCAGCATCTGATAATCCGCTCTTGTCGTTGTTAGATGATCTGGAGCAAGGTGATAACTCAACCGCCGCCAAAAAACCGAGTAAGAAACAAGCAAGTGGCACCGGCAAGTTTTTTAAGCGGACGGTATTATTACTATTAGTTGCGCTCATTGGATACACCGGCTGGCAGCAATGGCAACTACGTCAACAAGACATTGTGGTGAGTACCATCCATGCCGAAAGGGGGGATATCCATCAGAGTATTGCGGTTCCAGGGAAAGTCGTAAGTGCAAAAAAATTGGATGTGACTTCATTTATCGCGGGTAAATTAACCCGATTGCATGTGAAAGAAGGGGATAAAGTTAAAGCCGGCCAAATTTTGGCTCAGTTAGATAATAAAGAGGCGGAAAGCGATGTCAAACGCTTTCAAGCGAAATTACTCAGTGCAGAAGAAGAAGTTGCGTTAACGAATAAAACCCAAGAGCGCTTTCAAAAAGCATTAAGTTTAGGCGCGGTATCGCGGCAAACGGTCGAAGATGCACAAGCGGCATGGAAGGCGGCGAGTGCGCGTTTGAGCGTCTCACAAGAAGAACTCAAATCTGCCGAACTTACCCTTCAAAGGTTAAAAATTAGTGCGCCTTTTCGTGGCATTATCACTCGTTTATATGGGCAACAAGGACAATGGTTAGCCCCCCCTGAGCCGCTGTTAACCCTGGTGGATATTTCCTCCATGGAAATTGAACTGAAGGTTGATGCAGCTGATAGCGCCAATTTGAGTGTTGGTCAAGAAGTCATGCTGTCTTCAGATGCCTTTCCAGAGGTGACGTGGAACGAACGTGTCACGCGAATTGCGCCAGCGACCTCCCAGAATAATGCGGTAAATACCTTACATATCCATGTTAGTTTGGGGGACCAAGCCCCAGAGCTGCGCATCGGTCAGTCGGTGGATGCGGAAATTAGGATCGCATCAAACAAGGATACGCTTAAGCTTCCGTTTGAAGCTTTGATTAACCAGGCAGGTAAGTCTATGGTGGCTGTTTATCGACTCGGGCAGGTAGCTGTGGTACCCGTATCGATTGGAATTGAAGATTTTACGCATGCGGAAATTCTTAGCGGCATCACTGAACAAGAGCGCATTATCCTCCCTGCTGGCCATGAACTATCACAAGGTCAGAAAGTGTCGTTATCATCACCTGCTACGGTGCCATTGGCGATTCCTTTGCCCACTCCATGATAAAGTTACACAATGTGGGTAAATCCTTTGCTATGACAAAGGAGCGCATTGTTGCGTTAAAAAATATCAGTTTTAGCCTAGACAAAGGTGAATTTGTTGCCATTTTAGGGCCTTCAGGGTCGGGTAAATCGACCTTGCTGTCAATAATTGGTTGTTTAGATACCGTGGATGATGGTGAATATTTATTTCAAGGCCAAGCAATGACGCATGCGGATGATGAGACCTTGGCCAGAATTAGAAACCAGCATATTGGTTTCGTTTTTCAGTCCTTTAATTTAATTCCTCGGCTAAGTGCGGTGCGTAATGTGGAAATCCCAATGATATACAGTGGTGTCAGCCGATCAGCACGTTATCAGCGTGCAGTGTCAACCCTCACAGCGTTGGGATTGGGTGAGCGATTAGATCATACCCCGGCTCAATTATCCGGTGGCCAGCAACAACGGGTCGCGTTAGCCAGAGCCTTAGTTAACAACCCGGATTTGATCATTGCGGATGAACCCACGGCCAGCTTGGATCATTCAACTGCTCGTGCAATGATGCAAACCTTGCAAGGTTTGCATGCCAAAGGCAAGTCCGTTATTTTAGTCACTCATGACATCGAGTTAGCCAATTTTGCTAAGCGCCATATTTTATTACGCGATGGCCAGCTGGTTGATGATTATCAGAATGTGTGAACCCCATGTTAAGTAATACGTTAACACTCTTAGGCGATTCACTTGAGCAAGCGAAGTTATCGTTAGCGGATAATAAAGTACGCACCATCATGAGCATTATTGGGGTTGCGGTTGGCATTGCTGCGGTCATGATTGTGGGCATTATCAGTCAAAGTGGTCGAAATTACATTTTTGCAGAATTAGAGACCTATGGATTACGAACTTTGTGGGTGAATCGTGACTGGGAAAATAACAATCCCTTTGAGTCCGTCAGGGAAGGCAGTGGCATTAACAATGATGACTTGTCGGCTCTCAAAGGCGCTTGCTGCCCAGCATTGGAGCGCTTAAGTCCAGTCGTTTATCCGGAAGAATGGCTGGTGCCTGTCAGGCAGGGCAACAATTTTAGCAATGCCAGTGTTGAAGGGATCGACTCGGATTATCTTCTCATCAACAATGACCATCTGTTAATGGGGCGTAATTTTAGGGAGGATGAAATTCGTTATAAACGCCCGGTGGCTATTATTGGTTCGGTAACCAGTGAGAAATTATTTGGTAAACATCGTTCACCATTAGGCAAGTCCATACGGCTTGGTGATTTAAGATTGACTGTTATTGGTGTGCTGCAAAAGAAAGATCGCTCATTGTTAAGTGCTGTGGGTGCCGCTGAAAATTATGATATTAATGAACGTGTATTGATTTCTTACTTGTTATATCAACAGTATATTGGCAGCAAAGATATTCAGCAAATTATTGGCCAAGCAACCAGCTTAAATCAAATTGAAGTTGCTTTACAGCAAATCACCAGGACCTTAAGCCGAAGAAATAATCATCATTATCGCTATCGAAGTGATAGCATGCGGCGCTGGATTGATAATGCTAATTTTATTTTAAATATGATTTATATGACAGGAATTTTCGCAGCCTCGTTATCTTTGTTTGTGGGAGGCATCGGGGTGCTTAATATCATGTCAACCAGTGTATTGGAGCGTACTCGGGAAATTGGTTTACGAAAAGCCCTTGGCGCAACACAACAAGATATTCTTCGTCAGTTTTTAGCAGAAGCGATGATGATTAGTTGCCTGGGAGGGATGATTGGTTGTCTGATAGGCTTGGCCGGCATGTTAGCTCTGGAATGGTGGAGCGGTTTGGATTTAACGGTGCCTTGGTTTATCGTGAGTATCGCCTTAGCGGTTTCCATGGGCGTTGGGTTGTTATCAGGCTTATATCCAGCCCAACGTGCTGCGAAATTACCCCCCATGAATGCATTACGTTATGAGTAGCCTCTGCTTGTTTTTCGAACTAACGATTTTCCATGTATTAGTGTAAAATAATAAATATGAAGTGTATTTTGGTGAGTTTGACTGATACCTTGTCAGTTGTGTGATAATTATGTTTGGCCGTTGATTTTGTAATGATTATAATTTCTCAAATCATAATTACTGGGCGATGATGGAACCTTAGTCGATGGTCAATCGTTTGTTAAATAATAGAATTGCTATGATGTTATCAAGAGTGTACGTGTTAGGCTTGATATCATTTATCATGCCATCGTTTATTTACGCTCAGCCAACCGAAAGTATCAATGAATATTTTGAAAATTTGCTCATGAAGAAATTGGCAACTGTCCAGGCTGGATTGAGTACGCCTCCCATCAATTTTAAAACGGACCGTTGTAGCGGTGGTTTATCCAAAGGCTGGCAATTGTTGGCCGAGGCTTTTCCGAGCTTTAAAAATAAATACGGTAATCAACCGCCGTGGGAGCATTGTTGTCTTAGTCATGATAAAACGTATTGGCGAGGTGAAACCCGTACCGGTTACCATAAAAGAAAACAAGCAGATCAAGCCTTTAAATCGTGTGTCGTTGATATTGGGGAACAAAAAAAACAAGAATACAGTGATGTCTTACAAACCACACCACAGCAAGTGACAAAAATTTTTCAATTAGCGGCCAATGTCATGTATCGTGCAGTACGTATTGGCGGACAGCCTTGTACTATTTTTCACTGGCGATGGGGGTTTGGCTGGCCGCCGTGTTCGATTTTTGATGATGACTCGCCTGAAGCCATTGATAATCCTATTATTGAGGTTTATTGGTCGTCTAAGATCTTGTATTAAATAAGGCATTCATCCTTTAATTCAAATATAATCAGTCGAGTATATGTTCATGAAGAATGCTTCAACATTAATATTCAGTTAATTTTTTGGTGTTTTCTATGGGAATGATCCAAGCTGGGATTGGCAGCTGAGTATATATAATAATATTGTTGTCAAAATTATAAAATATCAGGGGAAGGGGATAACATATGCGTTTAGCAGCGAACATACTTTCTGTTTGCGTGGTCATTTTTCTTATGCAGGGTTGTGGTCGGTTGCAAGAACTCTCCCAACTTGAGACGCAATCGTTTGAACTCAATTCCAGCATTCCTGCCGATGGCGCTCGTGATGTGACGGTGGATACCCCGATTCGCGTGTCATTTAGTTCGGTCATTGATGCCAATTCTGTCAGATTAGACACCATTATATTAAGGAAAATTGACGATTCTGTTTCGTTGAATACCAGTTCAGGCATTGTCAAAGGAGTGCCGCATCGGGATTTAGTGAATAACATTTTGTCTTTTTTTCCTGAAGAAAGATTAGAGCCCGGTCAAACGTATACCATTACAATTACTGGTTTGCGTAATATTGAGCGCTATACCTTAGCGCCAACCGTGCTTACTTTTACCACAGCTGTTCAGGCGCAAGCCCCCGTGGTGACGGTGATCGATACTGAGCCAAGCCATGAGCAGAACAAAATTAATGTCGATCAACCGATACGATTTTTGTTAAATGGTCCCATTGATCCGACCAGCATTGAGGCTGGCACGGTGCTTGTCAAACGTGCCGACGATGATCCCTCCGCCTATGTGGCCCCTAATTTTGTCCATGGTCAGGCAAGTTATGATGCATTAGCGCAAGCCATTTTATTTAAACCACACCACCCATTAGCCTACGGACAAACTTATACCGTGATATTGCGAGATTTAACTAATATCGATGGTTTACCTGTGACGCAGCATAGTATTCAATTCACCACCAATTACAATCCCGTGTTTCGCTATATTAAATATAAAGAGGGGGTTATTAATCAATATGACGAGTATGAACACGATGCTGTGGGCAATGCGGTAAAAATGTATCGCATTGGCGGGACTCAAGGCCCTGGGGATAATGGTCGTTGGCTTGATAGCGATGATGTTGTTAGCTCCACACGCCTGTTTAATGTGGATGTCACGAATTTTTTTGCCAAGCAGGTTATTTATAGTGCACCACTGAATTCGCAGCGTGATTGGCAGCCCACGGTAAAAGATGTCTTTAATTATGATAAAACCATTGCTGATATCAATGGCAATCATTTGGGCATCGCCAGCTTTAAAGCCGGTGATGACCGTACTTGGTTTACCGAAGATGATAATATCACTGGTTATGCTCAGCGCAGCCAAGCAGCCAATGGTGATGCGTTAAGGGCTACGTTTAAAAATAGCGGGGCTGATGAAAACTGGTTAACCGGTGATGACAATGAAATTAATTTTCATGAACGCACTATTTTTAATGAGCGTCACGATAAGGCGATTCATACATTGTACCGGGGAACAGGCGAGGATGGCATGTATTTTACCGAAGACGACCCTGTGCAGTATTATCACGAATTTATTTATGATGAAAATGATGTGCTCATCAGAAATTTATGGAAAACCGCTCCGGGTATCGATGAAATTTGGTTTACCTTAGATGACGATATTGGCTATTGTACTCATTATGAATATGATGCCAGGGGTAATCTGCTACGGCAAATCCATGCTTTCATCGGTGATGATCAAGTGTGTTTTACTCATGATGATGTCATACGCAATTATCATGCATTGACTTACGATGCGGCAGGAAATCGGATTAACCGTAAATATTTTAGCTCGGAAATTATTTCGGAAGTTAGCTTAAACGGAGCGGGAGCTGATGGAATCTGGTTTACTAAGGATGATCATCTAATCCAAGAAACTGTGTATTTAACTGATCGATAATTGAGTTGGCCGGTTTGTGGTGGGAAGGTTTCCCACTGGTTAAATGGTTTGATTTTTTTATCCATTATGACAATTTTGTTTCAATTTCACAGCTAAGTGTATGTCGTGTTTAAAGAAGTTTAGTTATCCACAGAACCTGTGGATAACTTTGTGGATGAATTGTAAAGAAGCTTCTCTAAATACCGTATTTGAAGACTTTCCGTTAAAATGAACATAAAACAAACTGATTTTAACTGGTTGATTATTATAGGTTTATTTTTGATAAAAAAATGTTAAACTTTTTCGGATTAATGCTTTATTTCACTATTGACACATTTCAATAACTGTGAATAAAGTTGCTTATCATGGTTCACATGACCCACTTCTTCATGACTCCTTAGGTTTTGTCAAGCCATTTAATTAAAATATTGATAGTGCATGGATAGCAATTGTTCGGGAAAGGAGGTCGTCCGTGTCCCGGATGGATCATCATAAAATCCGAGTGTCATTGTTGAGGTCCTATCGATACTTTTCCAAGCTGTTTTCCCCCTGTGTTCTGTTTGAAAAATAGCGGCTAAATTGAGAGCATCAGTGTCGCCATGCTACCATTCTTCAATTGAATACAATTATAAAAACATTGTGTTAGGCTACATTTTACCCCAAGATATGTGAAAGTTATGCAGCGGTGTGATGTCACCATGGATAAAATAAAATATTGGGTGAGTTGGAGTCTTTTATTACATTATTTATTCGGTCGATTAAAATGAATGCAAGTGCTTGTGGTTTTATAAAAACCGTTATATCAATCATTATGACGTTTTGGTTAACCCAAACGCTGGCAGCGGAATGGGTCGAACCCCCCGACGATCCAACCCAAAATATATCCTACTGGAAACCGTTCGCTATTGCGCCCGAGACCGATACTCAGGTGGAAAAAGCACATCAAATTTTTAGTCAATTGTTGCGGGCTTGGGATGGCTCTCGGGTGGCACCGGCCTTGTATGTGGTGAAATCCGATGCGGGACCGTGGGCGGCATCATTGGCGGATGGCAATATTTTATTAAGCCGTTCTTCCATCATGACCTGTTTTCAATTCGGTGAACAGCGGGGCACCCATTTATTGGCGTTCATTTTGGGGCATGAATTAGCGCACCAACGTGCGGATGATCTCTGGCACCACAAGTTTTTTCGGCTGGCGGGTTCTCAAGCGCCGCAAGTGAGGCAGCAAATGTTGTTGGGGCTAAATTTTAATGCACAACAGTTAGATGATTTGGAGCGTCGTGAAGCCCAGGCCGATCATGATGGGCTTATTTATATGGCAACGGTTGGTTTTGACCCATTTAAAGTGCTAGAAGGGAAAGATTTTTTCACGGTTTGGGTAGAGAGTACCTGGCAAGGCACCTGTGATAGCGCCGCTGAAGTTGCGGTGATTGATAAAGAGGCGTGTGCGCAAGCCAAAGCCCGTGCTTTTCGAAGCCAGGCTCATTTAAAAGATATTGCCAGGCAATCGGTGTTATTTGAGCTTGGCTTGCAAGCGTTTATTGCCGCAGATTACCCAAAAGCAAAACTGTTTTTCGAGGTCTTTGGGCGTGATTTTCCTGGCCGTGAAATCCACACCAATCTCGGTCTCACGGAAATGGCACAAGCGTTACTCATTCGGCAGCAAATCTTGCAGTTGAATGCCAAAGCCTTGGGGGTTGATTTCATGTTTCCGCTGATGTTGGAATCGGGCTTATCTTTTCAGCAAGGGGTTGCTACGCGTGGCATTAGCCCCCGTCCTTCGGCGGTCATTAAAAAGCTGCAAACGCAAATGTTGGCACATTTAGATAATGCGGCAGATTATTTTGACAAAGCATTGAAAATTAATCCTAACCACGCACTTAGTTATTTATTGTCAACGCTAACTTATCTTGCCTCGGGCAATACCTTCATGGCCCGAGGTGTGTTGCAGGGGAAGTATTTGACGCGTTTTGAGTCCGATAGGTCGGTGGATTTATTACAAGCGATGATTAGCGCCGTGGAAAAGGATTATTCTAAATCACAAGCCCAATTTGAAAGTTTGCTTCATGCTCTGACTCAACCAAATCAAGCCGCCACGGTTTTCCCCATGAATTTGCTAATTTTTTCAACGTACTTTAACTATGCGGCATTGACGCGCTTTTTAGGGAAAACGGCAGAAGCACGGCTGATTTTAAAGCGGATGGCGAAACATACTCGCACTCTCAATGATGCGGTTGCATTTCGGCTTAGCCTCAATCAGTTACGGCCGAAAAAAATGAAACCAACCATTAAATTATCTCAGCCATTGAGTATTCAAAACCTAGCCATCGGCCAAATCTTACCGCCACAATGGCAGACTGGCCAACAAACGACCCAAGGTATTTGGATCGAGGGGGAACAATTTCAGCTGATACATTCTCCACAACATGTTAAATTTTTAATCGATCGAAATCATCAAATCATGGCCGCCTGGCAAGAAAGTGGTACCCAAGCAAGCATTCATGGGACCGCATTGGGGGATGACCGCAGTCGAGTGGTTAAATTGCATGGCACGCCCTCGCGCCAAGTCTACTCGGTGAAAGGTGAATATTTAGCCTATGATCATTTGGGACTCGCTGTGCATTTGGTGAATAATCAAGTCTCAGGGTGGTTTTTGTACCCGAACACATTGTAATTTCTCCCAAGCTTTTTTTGTTAAATCTTTATGTCTGAGCTGCGCCCTTGGTTATGTTACGAATTTGCCTAGATTTTGTGCGCAATGTGAGATATTATGCGCCATATCTCGGTCGCGATTTTTAAATGCTAGGCTGTCCAATGTCAGTTTCAAAACGTTAAGAAAAAAAAATGGAGCACATAGATCAGTTACAATTAGCCAATGATGCGGTACAGGGAGAGGCACAAGCCCGGCGTTACGTATCCGATTTAGCTGATACCATCATCAATTATCAAAATAATAAGTATTGCAAGCGCTTTTGTTTTGATAACAAATACTATTCTCAATGTACGTTACCTAAACCCTGGGGCAATGCGTCGGAGCAAGCGCCGCTTTGTGAGTGGGGCAATGCCAGTTATTTATGGATGTTAGAGGATTTAGCAGGCCCTAAACGTTTGCAAACATTTCAGGGTAAACAAGGCGCCAGTTTAAAAGATTATTTTTTTTGCATCGCCAATTCCTTGCCGTTTTATGAGCGTTGGAAAGATTGGCGGTTTGGTCGAAAAGTCCATGTACCTACTTATATCCAGGCGATGGATGACAAGGCAGCGAGTGTATTTTATGGTCTACGCAGTGGCGAGGCCATAGCTTTAATTGCACAAAAAATATCATACCCTGAACAACAAACGGCTGAATTGGCACAACGCATTATTGCGGAATTAACCAAACGTCATCGTTTACACTTGCTTGATCCTCCGGTAACCGTGTCATTGTCTGGAATGAGTACGCCTGCGAATGAGGACGATCATACGTCTGCGCAGGCCGATGTCGCTTGGCACGATATTTCTGCAGAAGATTTAGAACGTAATCAAATTTTATTTGCTGGATGGGAGCAACTTGATGCTGTTGAACAATTTGTCATCGAGGCCATGGTGCTTGATCAACAAGATGCCAGTGATGTATTAGCCACTCTGCAAAAACTTGGATTGTCATTAAAAGAAGGTGTGGCGCCAGAAAAAACCGACCGCCAGCAATTATATTATTTTAGGCGAAAAACCATCGCGAAATTAGCCAAATATTGCCAAGATTTGACTGATGAATAAAACCTGGATCAGATGAGCCGATGGTAACTATCGTCAAATTTCAAGCAATTCGGTGTCTTTTGTTTATAAAACAAATCAGGAGACATACATGAAGCCTATTAAACACCCTGCTAAGGAAGCGCTACTGGCGTATATTGAAGCGCCTGAAGCACAAGAAAGTGCAGCCATTGGTCGACACTTGATCAGTTGTAGATCATGTCGCCAGGCAATACAACAATTATCAAGTGTCGTTACCCAGCTTGAACATAACCTACATTATTATCCGCAAGCCAAGTCTAGCCTGGCAGATGAAGACATTGCTGATTGGGTTGAGGGAAAACTCAGTGCTGGCGAAACACAGCGTTTAGATGCGTTGATCCATAATGAGCCTGCGGCACTCAAGGCGGCGCTGCATTATGCAAATCACAGTCTAAAAATGCAGCGCGAGCTTACTTGGCATGAGTCATCACAAGCTTCGCAGTCGAGCACAGGCACAGCTCCCAATCGGCTTCCTCGTAATATCAGCCTTTGGCAGCGATTTGTCCAGTGGCGACCCCCGGTCTGGATGACCGTGCCAGTGACGATGACAGCAACAGCGTGTCTGGTGCTTGTGGTCGTTTTCTCACAATCTATGTTCGTGCCGTCGGTGGAACCCCAGCTAAGCATTATTAGTTATCAAGATACCCCTGTGATTCAGTTCACACGCGCTGCACCACGACCGGGTATAGGCTTTTTCTCTCAAGGCAGTCAACAGAAGCGGCAACCCTTTGACGATATGATGATTCGCGCAGATCCACAGCAGGGTTTGCATTTGCAGTGGACACCAGTTAACAATGCGAAAAATTATAACATCCAACTTTATTTAATTGAGGGCGATCAACGTTTACCCATAGGAAAGGGGTATAGTGAAAATGCAAGCATGGTGATTTCAGATTTCCAAGCGATTGCCGGGCGGCGTTACGCATGGGAATTGACAGGTAGCACGGTCGATCATCTCAAATTTAAAGCCAACGGTGGATTTTTTGTTAATACTCAATAAATAAACACTGTATTTTAATATGAGTAAGTTTATGGTTAATGGATTAGTTATATCCGACATTGGGCAGCCTAGCGTTTGAAAATCGCGAAGAAAATTGATTTCACAAGGGTTTTCCTGAGGAAGGTACATACGTGTTGTATTGCCGACTGAAGAAAAATTCTTGTGGGATCCAGGTCTCAAGCGAGATCAAATGATAGGCTGCCCAATGTTGGTTATATAATTAGTTCGGTATTTCTCAAAAATATCCCTTGTCATTGTCTTTAACTTAATTAGAAAAATATACATTGAGTCGCTTAACAGGAGAAAAAAAATGAACACTAATCTATTGAAGCTCGCCATTAGTCTGTTAGTTGTGTCCGCGCTATTTGGTTGTACGACTAACCCCCCAGTGCCGATGCAACCCGCTGATGTATCCGTACCCACCGGAGTGGATGAGCAATTGATTTGGAGTTCTGCACCACAACGGCCAGGTTGGACCATGGAAGAACCGGATACCGTCAACGGTCTGATGTCTTTTGTTGGTTTATCTGGCAGCATGGCCACCGAAAAAGCGGCCCGCGAAGACGCCAGACGTAATGCAGTGAACGGGGTGGTGGCTTACATGGGCACTCTAGCCAAAGATAAATTTGAGCGTGCTCGAGTCTCTTTTGGGTTGGAAAGTACCGTGGTTGATCCCACCAGCAGTTCAAGAGCCTTCGAGAAACAATTGGCGGTCAATATTGCTAATCGAGTCAAACCCAAAAAATGGTATGCAGAAAAATGGCAAACACCGACTGGCATTGGTTATCGAGTGTTTGTGTTAGCCAATGTGCCCATGGAATCCATGGATGAATCTTATAAAAGCATGGCAAGAGATATGGCAAAAAATGCGGAAAATAATGCTAAAAAAGCCGCTGATAACATGGCTAAAGAGCAAGCAGAAAAAGCGGCTGACTTTTGGAAGCAAATGCAATCCCAAGGGTTAGTCGAATAAAAAAATTGGGCCATCGTGGGGATACCGGCATTGCTGATAAGTGCGGGCAATTTGCCCGCATGAGGACGCCAAAATGAATACTATCATGAAAACGATTTTGATCATGCTTGCCACGCATTTTTTTGCCATCAGTAGTGCAGTGCAATCGGCTGAACCACTGTTTGACAACAAAGAAGCTTCATTTGATGCTATTTTTGAAGCAGCAGAAGGCGGCTTTAATGACCGAGACCAACAATTAGAGTCACTATGGGATCGGATGGAAAAAGAAGAAGCGGAAAAATGGCAACGCTTGCAAAAAGAAGTGCTACAAAAATGGGATGGTTATCGGAAAACCACTCGCACCCACTGGGTCGACTATTCGCCGAACCGGGAAGCGGTCAGTCAGGTAAATTTTGACAGTGGCGAAGTGACCGTGGAAGCTTTGGTGCCAGTGAATGCATCTAAAGAGCAAAAAACTCAAGCCGTGATCGATAAGGTAAAAACCTTGACCACCAAAGAAGATACTGATGGTAAACCGATTATGCAAGATCAGTTACCCAAGGAAGCATTAACCGCAATTGAAAAAGGCGAAGTGAAATTGACCCCCCCAAAAATTATTCGTGGTAAGGATGGGGTCGAACGCGTGAAAGTGGGGATTAACTTGAAGCTGGTGCCCAATCATATTGCTAAGCGTGCTAAACGCTATTTGCCCGAAGTCAAAAAACAAGCAGCAAAACATCAGGTAGACCCGGCGCTTATTTTGGCGATTATGCATACTGAAAGCGCTTTCAATCCCAAGGCTCGATCTCATGTGCCAGCCTATGGGTTGATGCAATTGGTACCTCGATTTGGTGCTAAAGACGCCTATCAAAAACTGCATGGCAAAAGCAAAGTGTTATCTGCGGATTATTTATATAAACCACACAACAACATTGAACTCGGGGTTGTCTATTTAGATTTGCTGGAAAGTCGCTATTTTAAACGTATTACTGATCCGACCAAACGCCGTTATGTGGCGGTATGTGCCTACAATTGGGGACCGACCGCCATGAACCGCCGATTGCTGCCCAAAATCGATTTAGATAAATTTGATCATGAGGCACTCTTCAAGCGATTGCAACAAGGAGTGCCTAAGGAAACACGTGATTATCTAGAGCGGGTTGAGACGCGCCGTAAAAAATATGCAGGTGATAAGGTCTATGCGTTATAAGCATTATTTACGCTTAATTCAAACAAGCTGTCTTGTTTTGTTGTTTAGTGCCTGTGCTAGCAAGACGGCGAGCATGCCAACGGGTTTGGTCGGTGGGTTTGCACCACCACCGGTGCAATCCTCGGTAAATACTGAATATGAATTGCTTCGCAGTGCTTTACCCCAGCGGCCGGACTGGATTGATAACCCGCCTGCAGACCAAGGTGACACTCATTATTTAGTAGGCTTGTCATTACATCATGCAACGGAGCGTGCGGCACGAGAAGATGCCATGCGCCACGCTCGAAAAGAATTTGCCGCCTATACCGGGGTGGATGTAAAAGATGTAGACAAAGTCATGAAGGCTTTATATGGGTTGTCCAGCCAAGTCATGGATGCCACCGTTTCGGAAATCTCTCAATCCAGCCAGACCACCGATGCCCATGTGAGCCGCATTAAAGCGAAGCAATGGTTTTGGGAAGCGTATCGTGTTAAGCAAAATGGCCAAGCCAGTGGCAGCGCCTATAAATATTGGGTGTTGGTCACCATTCCCAAAGATGAATACGATCGGGTGCAACAATGGAAACAACAACAACGCGCAGAAAAGCAAGCTACATTAACCGCTCACCAAGCAGACGTTGACCGCTATGTGAAAGCAATATTAGACACGCATCAACAAAGCTTGCAGCGGGTAGAACAAAGTTTACAGGCCGGTCAAGTCATGCTTGCTCTGCAGCGGCTCAGCTCAAGCTGGAGTCAGTTATATGATGCACAAAAAGATTTGCAAAATAAAGGACCGACCTATCAAGCCAAACAACCGTTAATTAACAGCGCACAACAAAAAATTCCCAATAAATTTGCTGAAATACAAAAAAACATTGTACTTGACTTGGGGCGATTCAAAACCCATGGCGTTATTCAGGGCAGTGAACTCAAAATACCAGCCTGGGTTTGGTATCGCAATGCCGATGCTTTGATCGCCATTGAGCAATTTCCTTTGCAAGTCATTGCACCCGGCGGAAAAGTCATTACCACGGGAAAAAGTGATAAAGACGGCACCGCCCGTTTCCTTGTCAGGCAAGCTCAAGCGGGTCAGTATGTGGTAAAAATTAATTTGCAGAATAGTTCGGCGAGTGGACTGGATAACGCGGTGAAAGCCATGTTAGCCAAAACTGAAGCCCCATTTTCTGTGACCCCGTTTGATGCGAGTCTATCTAACGTCGCCGCCGTTGCTGTGGCTGCGTTGTTTGCCGGGGCGGAATATCAGCCGTTGCCAGTACGTAAGGTGATCATTGGTCGGGTTATCAATGAACAAACCGCACGCGGTGGTCAGTTTTCGGTAGCCTTGTCCAGAGCATTAAACAATCAGTTGTTAACCGTCAGCGATATTACTGTGGTGCAGCCCAAACGTCGTACTGCCCAAAACTTAACGGCGGCTAAAAAACGAGGCATCACGTTGACCGGGCGCAATAAGCTTGACATGGGAAGTGGTGCAATGCAGGCGGTGATTGACCGCGCCGATGCTTCGCTCAGCGCTGAATACCGGGTGGTTGATGACGCCGTAGAAATTTACTTTAGCCTGAAAAAGGCGGCAAGCAATGTGCTGCTGTCAGCAACAACAGCCTCGGTACATAAAAATTTATTAGCAGAACACTTGCAAAACGACTTGATGCCAAAACCCGTAGAGCCCACGGTATTAGCGGCGGTTGATCAGCGACCAACGGCAAACCCTGCTCAACAAATCAATGCCATTGATTTGGAGATTACCTCAGAACTCGGTGATGGCCAAACCTATGTGGAAGGGGATGTGATTTCATATTTCGTGAGTAGCAGTCACGATGCCTTTTTATTATTAATTTATCAAGATGCCAGTGGTAATCTCATCCAGATTCTCCCCAACCAACACTCACAAAATCACATCTATCCCGCTGATCTTTATTTTCAAGTGCCGGGTGAGAATGTCGGTTTTCAATTTGAGATCGCGGCACCGTTTGGTGATGAGCATGTTTGGGCGTTTGCTTCTACCGGGCAATTTCTCGATTTACCGGGTCAGGTGTTGGAGAATGGGCTTAAATTTCTGAGTGATATAATGCCAGATATTGTGCAACGACTGCGACACACCGCCAAGCAACAACAGCAAGCTTACGGTGAGGCAAAAACAACAATAACCACGGTGGCCAAATTGCCTTAAGGCCTGTTTAAGCCGACATTAGGCCGTCAATCATGATGATTTCATATGATTAGCTGCAAAATATAGCTTGAATAACATATAATCATGAGAATATATTGAGTACAATGCACATGTATGAATGCTGTTTAAGATAACTCGCAATAACGATATAATAAGAGGGAGGGGGGCTATGAATGCCTTAGTATGGTTCGCTACAGGTATATAGCTGATGGCTTACAAATAGAATTAAAACAACACTAGGTAAAGCTTATGTTTATATTGCGAGATTGCAATGACCGTAAAAAAACTTTCTCACTTACCGACAGCGTGTCGACCCTTGGTAAGCATGCCAGCAATACTTTTGTTATTGATGGGCCGGATATTTTAGACTTTCACGTTGAATTGCATATTCAAAATGAGAGTTTGTATTTGCTTTGTTTAGGTGATAACAATCCGACCTTAGTGAATGGGCAGTCCATTAACTTGTGGCGCGAGTTAGAGTCGAGAGATACTCTATCGTTGGGTAATGTACAGTTAGAAGTGTTCGATGAAAAATCATTGGCGATCGCACAGCGCAGTGAGTCACGAGTCCAGCAAAAAACGCAACAAAACCCTTGGTTATTAATTTCGGCTCATGATGTTGCTGAGCAATATGAAATTCTAGGAAATCAACCGATGGTTATCGGGCGTGATCAACAGTGTGATATTGTGGTGAGTCAAGGTTTGATTTCCCGACGCCATGCTGAATTAACCTTGTCAGACGATCAATTATTGATTCGTGACCTTAAGTCGACCAATGGTACGTATTTAAATGACCTTCATATTAGCGAAGCCATTGCCCGTCATGGTGATGTTTTGCGGCTCGATCAAGTCGCCTTTAAAGTGTGTAATCCACTTATTTTAGAAACTACGGATCCTATCGAAAATATTTCTGAGGATTGGGCTCTCATACCCAATGAGGTCTTTCCTGCAGTCAGTCAAGTAACCGAAAGTCAAGAGAGTTTTTTACCGGAAGCTTCAGTAACACCGGCATCCTTGATCGGTGTTTGTGAGTTATTCATGGGCAATAAATTTCTGTTGGATAAGCCCACTATGACGATTGGTCGAGCGGCGCGAAATGATATCATACTGAATGTGGCGACGGTCTCGGTTGAGCACGTTGAACTGACTCAAGAAAGCAATATGTGGCATATTACCGACATGGGCTCATTGAACGGCACTTTCATCAATGGAGAGAAAATAGTGAGCGCTTTTCTGGTTGATGGTGATATTTTGAAAATTGGTTCGGTAGAACTTTCTTTTCGTTCCGATAAAATGGCGGCGATACCCCATGAAGTACCGACAAAACGGACCGGTCCACTGGCGATATTTTCAAAATTTTTCTCATCACGTGCGGCTAAAAAACGTAAAAAAGAGACCAGCCATTAGTCTTATGTAAAGAGTGGGCTGGTCGTGTTTATTATTTATATTGTTTAGGGAACACTGATTTTATTTGTTCACGTTGTATATACTCGTAGCGTCTAATATTTAGGTGTTGAGTGCGGAGCATATTTTTGTCCTGGCACCAGCAGTAGGCGACGCCGCCAGGGCGAAAATAGGCCAGCAATAAAGCCTAAATATCAGACGCTACGAGTATACCTAAGTTAGGAGTTAATTATAATGAAAATTAAAACACCTACCCTGGTTGGCTTAACCGGGATGCTGATTGTCAGTATCATGACAGGTTGTCATAGCAGTGGTGATAGTGAAGATGAGCTTGACGATCAGTTAAGAGGGATTATTCAAGAAAAAAATTTATCGGGTAACCCTAATAAAGATAATGCGGTTGTTATACCCGATATTAATATGCCATTAGCACAATTAGGTATGAAATTATTTTTCAGCAAAGCACTGGGAGGCGATATGGATGCGGCCTGTGTGACATGCCATCACCCGGTCTTAGGCGGCGGAGATAATTTAACATTACCTATCGGCACCAGCGCAGAAAACCCCGAACTGTTAGGACCCGGTAGGGCACACAAGACCACTGCCCAAGGGTATGATGGCGGACCGACTGTACCCAGAAATTCTCCAACCACGTATAATATCGCGTTGTGGAAACAAGGTTTGTTTTGGGATTCACGGGTGGAAAAAATGGTTAACGGTAATATCAGTACGCCAGATTCCGGATTTGATACGGCAGATACCATGGCCTCTGATCTAGTCTCTGCACAAGCGCGTTTTCCCGTGACTTCCGATGCAGAAATGCGAGGTTTTACTTTCGAGCAAGACCAAGGCAATGAAGCCGTCAGAAACCATCTAGCTGCCCGGCTCGGTGATTATGGCATTGGCGTCGGTTATTTAGAAAACAATCAATGGCGCAGTGAATTTGAAGCGGTGTATGGCGCTGCCGATCCTGATCAATTAGTTAGCTTTGAGCGCGTGGTGGATGCCATTGCTGCTTATGAGAAATCGCAATTTTTTATCAATACGCCATGGAAAGCCTATATTGAAGGCGATGCGAATGCGATTAATGAATCGGCTAAACAAGGTGCTTTATTGTTTTATCGCCCGCTAGCCGAAGGTGGAGCTAACTGTGTTGAATGTCATAGCGGTGACTTTTTTACGGATGAACGTTTCCATGTGCTGGGGACGGCTCAAGTCGGACGCGGTAAAGGGGTTGGAGAATTTGGTGATGATGATTTTGGTCGTTTCTTGGTGACCGACAATGAGCAAGACTTATATGCATTCCGTACCTCGACATTGCTCAACGTGGCCCAGACAGGTCCTTGGGGGCATGCGGGTGCCTACAGCAGTTTAGAGGCCATTGTGCGACAGCATCTAAATCCAGTGAAGGCCTTTGATAACTATGATTATCAACAGCTCGATCCTGGTGTGCAAACCAGCAATACCGAACGAAATACTCGCACGGCTTTGGCGAAACTACAAACCTTGCGTCAGCAAGGCGACATTAAAACCATTCAAGATGTTGAGCTTAGTGATGAGCAGGTTGCTGATTTGGTCAGCTTCTTGGAGGCACTGACCGATCCTTGTGTTACTGATCGTAATTGCTTAGCCAAATGGATGCCCAATGAAAATACCAGTAATCCAGATGGTGAGAGATTAAATGCGAAAAACGTAAATGGTAGCGCGTTGTAGATACAAGGTTGGGTTAGCGTAGCCCATTCCTAACCCAGCAATTGCGGTTTTTGTCGTGTTACGCTACGGCTAACACGACCTACGCTTATTATCACTATGGAACATGATAAGTTAGATTGGCAACTGATAAGTACTGTGAAGACGTGCCAAACGTTTTTGTAATAAGGCTGAGTTGGAATACAGTGCCATGAATTGTTCACCGTCTAATACCAGGGTGAGCAATTCTGTTTTTGCGCGTACGGTGGCTATTCTTAGCTCGTTGTCGATCAAAGCAATATCGCCAAAACAACGGCCGGGTCCGATATAGGCCAATAATTCTTGCGTTTCGCTGTCTTTAGCTTGTTTGGCAACTTCAGCAGTTCCCCATAATGTAAAATAAAAATCTTTGGCAGGGTCATTTTCTTTGAATATTGTCTCATCTGGAGCAAATGATTGTTCAGTGAGGCATTGATGTATGTCATTGCCCAGCGGAATTTCTCGAAACAGAGAAGATTCCTGTAGCAAACGATGGCGCAGTTGATTTTCTTTTACATTGCTCAAGCTGGTTAACAGATGATCTTTTTTCTCAAAGGTTGCCAGAAAAGTCGCTTTGCTAATTTTTAAGACTTCCACTTCTGTCACGGCTTTTGCGTTGGCCGTGCGTCGGCTTGGATTCCCCGGTAGAATCGCTTGTTCACCAAAATATTGATTGCTGGTCAATTGATCAAGGGTAACCAGGTGGCCATCATTGGTGGTGATAAAAATAGCCACCTCACCACTGAGAATTACAAACATTGCATCGGCTTTGTCATATTCCCGGATAATCAATTGACCGGTTGAATATGTCACGACGGAAGTGTTTTCAATCAACTGTTCTAATTCATTGTGAGATAATTCAGCAAACAACGGTGTGTTGGATAATTGGTGGCTTAACGATGGTGTATCAATGGTCATGGGTAATTGATGTCCTGTGCGCTCAAGAGGCCGTATGTTATTTGGTGTACCGGTTCGGTTGTTGGCGATCAAATAGTATTCACCTTACGGGTAGGTTCATCATTGGCTCAACCAAAGAATTATACCGAAGCTTTTAGTAAAATCCAAAGATAATGGCAGCGGCTCAGCAATTCTAAAAAGGAAATCCATTTTCTCATGGTATAAATGCCTTCGCAATGTCTTACCTTGAAAAACATTATTTAACGACATGCGCGCCTTGACACGCTATTTTTGTTTTGAGAGCTGGGATTTATTACTGAGCTTTATGATAGAGCAACTCGATAACTTGGGGCTCGAAAGTGATCTCGGCTTGATGTTAAAATCACCAAATAAGATCGAATCCAGTTCAAAAGGCTATGCATTTAGAATTGCTGCATGAATCTTAGGATATGTGCTATCACTTGATCCTTGATTTTGTAAGAAATTTTTCCGGAAGAGCAATAATTGTTCATGAAAAACGATGTAAAATTCAGATTGCAAAGGGAAGTGTATGGACAAATCTCAGCAGACAGATACCTCCGCAATGACCGTGTCACGGATTGAGAACATTGCCAGTTTAGTGGCCTTAGCGTTGCTCATCATTGGTTGTGTTTCAGTTTTGAGGCCTTTTTTATCCGCATTGGTTTGGGCAGCGATATTGGCTTTTTCAACATGGCCATTTTATCTTTGGATTAATGATAAGGTGGGTTACCGCAAAGGGTTGGCGGCGGCATTAATATCGTTACTTTGGGTGCTCATGTTGCTCGTTCCGCTTGGTTTGCTTGTCGGGAGTTTTGCCGATGAAGTAGCAAGCTTAATACGGAGTGTACCGAAAGTATTAGAGTCCGGGATTCCTGCGCCACCAACGTGGCTAATTACCTTACCATTGATTGGTGAAACACTGCATGAATACTGGAGTCGATGGGTGGTTGACTCGAAGAATCTTTTTATTGATATGCGACCTTATTTTTCCAAGTATTTACCTGTGGTGCGAGAGGTGCTTATTGCAGGCGGAAAAATTTTAGGGCAAGGTATTATTGAGATCGCTTTGAGTTTGTTATTGGTGTTCTTCTTTTATCGAGACGGCACAGTTGTTGTCGAAAGAACTCAAAATCTGTTAGAACGACTCTCCGGAGGGCGTGCGCAATCTTTGCTTACTGAGGCAGGTTCAACGGTACAACGTGTAGTCAATGGCATTCTTGGTACGGCGTTAGCGCAAGCATTGCTGGCAACCTTCGGATTTTTATTGGCAGGTGTACCGGCGGCCTTATTATTAGGTTTTTTTACTTTCTTTGTCTCCCTTATTCCAATGGGACCACCCTTGATTTGGGGGCCTGCCGTGTTATGGCTATTTTTTACTGATCAAATCGGCTGGGCTATCTTCTTGGCAATTTGGGGTGTATTTGTCGTGAGTGGTGTTGATAATATTATCAAACCTTATTTAATTAGTCGTGGAGGTCGATTGCCATTAGTGATTGTATTGTTAGGGGTATTCGGTGGCATTTTGACATTTGGTTTTATAGGTATTTTCTTGGGTCCTACGCTGTTGGCTGTGACTTATGGTTTGGTATCTGAGTGGCTAGCGTATAATAAACCGAATGAAGTGTTGGAGGATGAGGATAAGCCACCTGCAATTAGATGATTTCATTTTACACGGGCAAACTGATGCGGAACTGCGTACCAGCCGCATTGGATGTGGCGACCAAAATTGTAATGCACGCGTCATCTTAAGGACAGTCTTCCTGCTTTATTGTGCAAATCACAAGTTGACTGGTGAAGTGCTATTTTCCTCATTATAGTTGGATGATGTGTCAGGTAACAGATTTTCAATTGTGATGATGGATAAAATTTCACCTTGCAGATACTCGAAATATTTAATTTATCAATAGGAGTAAAACATGAACTATAAAAAGTGTGCCGCATTGGCTTGGGTTTTCACTGGTATGTTGCTGTTTATCTCATCGGTGCAGGCATCGGGGGAGCATAATGATGGCCATTCACATGGTCACGATGAGGTAATGTCCGATACTCAGGGCGGCATGTTTCTGAAGAAAATGGAAATTGACGGTTACAACGTTAGTTTTCACGTGATGAAAGCCAAACCGGGTAAGGAGATGGGTGGCAGTCATGATTTCATGATCAAGGTGGAGCAGGGGGATAAAGCATTAACTAACATCGTGATGAATACCAAGGTAATACATCCTAACGGCAAGGCTGAGATGAAAAAAACCATGAAAATGGGGGATTGGCTCATGGCTGGTTATGACCTGGGCCACCCTGGCAAACATCAAATGATGATTTTATTTAAAACCGAGGATGGCAAGAAGCACAAAGGTGGTGTTTATTACCAAGATAAGTGAGAAGTTACACTTGATTGGATATTAGCTTCCAGATCTATAATTAGCAATGGGGAAGTAATAGTGGTTCTATTTGTAGCACTACAGTGATGAATAGCTCATGAATATCATGAAATGGTTTAACAACCAGCGTATCCGCTACATACTTAAACATCACCCTATTCCTTATGCACTGTGGGAGACGGTAACTCATGAGATGGAATTGTTGCATGGTCTGAGTTCGGTAGAAAAAGCCCACTTACGTGAATTGGCCACACGATTCCTTCATCAAAAGACAATCAATGGTGTGCAAGGCTTGATAGTGTCATCGGAAATGGCAGTGACAATTGCCGCCCAGGCATCACTACTGATTTTAAAATTAGATTTGGATTATTACCAGGATTGGGTTGAAGTGATTCTATATCCCGGTGCGTTTCGGGTTGAGCATGAGCAGATGAACCCCACAGGATTGATAAGCCATGAATCACAGAACGTCAGCGGAGAATCCTGGTTACGGGGACCAGTGATTCTCTCTTGGCAGGATATCGAACAGGATTTGAATTCTCCTTATCCCGGCCATAATGTCGTGGTCCATGAGTTTGCTCACAAGCTGGATATGTTGAATGGTAGTGCTAATGGATTACCCCCATTGCACACTCGTATGACAATTGAAGACTGGGCTATAAGCTTGGGGGATGCCTTTGAGATTTTGCAGCGTCAGGTAACATATCGCCGGTATACACATATTAATGCTTATGGCGCCACTAGCCCTGCAGAATTTTTTGCTGTTGTTAGTGAATATTTTTTTACTTCTCCGAATATTCTTCAACAGCATTGTCTCGATGTTTACCAACAATTGCAGTTGTTTTATCAGCAAGATCCATTGGCTCGGCGGAATGCAGTCCGTTTATGAAAGAGAACGATGGATGACAATCATTCACGGCTAAATTTCGTGGTATAGCCGGACCGTCACCCGTTTTATTAGTTGAAATTATGGGGTGGTTCTAAGAAAAGACGAGGAAAGCGTTTGATTTCCACTGGCTTCGATAGCGAGTATTATTTTTGGTTTCTTATCACTCCATTCATGAGTCCAACCCTTTGTGATTACGTATGGTGAATATTGCCAACACTCGATCGATTTATGGATGTCAGTATTCCTGGGCATGAATTAATCCGTATCGGTGGTGACGGTGGGTTATATTGCCTGTTTATTGGAACGACAACGGTCAAGTCAAAATGAGCCATGACTCACTCGACGGTAAACGAGCCTCAGAAACTACCACAAAAGATGCCGTCGGTGATATCATTGAAGTGATTGCTTCACCGCGATTGATTTTGATCACGGCGAACGTAAACATAGCGATATTTTGGCCAATGGCGGCGTCCCTGCTATTGTCAATGCAGATGTCCAAGTCGGTGTGAAAGGTCATTCCGGTGGTGAGTTATTTCACTGCCATATTTTAGAGCATGCCGATGGAGGTATGATGTCCTTTGTCGAAATTTGGGAATAACGAGAGACAGGAATTCCGGTTTGTTTGACTTTAAGCATGACAAAGTTGCTATATTGAGTCTCATTGTCTTACTTCTCATTGGTGGGGCAAGTTTGATGGCTCCCTGGATTGCACCTTATGATCCTTATGACCTGTCTGCCATCGATATCATGGACTCAGAGATACCGCCGGTATGGGATCAAGCCGGCGACCCACGTTTTCTGTTAGGCACCGATGATCAAGGGCGGGATTTGCTCAGCACCATGCTTTATGGAACGCGAATCTCCCTAATGATTGGTTTGGGAGCGGTATTGTTACAGGCTTTGTTAGGTATTGCCATGGGTTTGCTTGCCGGTTATTTTGGCGGTCGATTAGATACCCTATTGATGCGCTTGGCCGATGTGCAACTGTCTTTTTCGACTCTGATGCTGGCTATCATTGTATTGGCTTTATTTCAAGTGGCTTTTGGTGCGGCCTTATATGGTGAGTTGGCACTGTTTATGTTAATTTTGGTGATTGGGATTGCCGAATGGCCGCAGTATGCACGTACGCTCAGAGCGAGTGTGTTGGCGGAAAAAAACCTGGAGTATGTTGATGCCGCACGGGTCATGGGTTATCCCGCTTGGCGTATTATGTTGAGGCATATTCTGCCCAATGTGGCATCGCCTCTGTTAGTCATTTCCACGGTACAAGTTGCCAATGCCATCGTTAGTGAAGCGGCGCTTTCTTTTCTTGGTTTGGGCATGCCCGCGGCCACCCCATCATTGGGTTCATTGATGAGTAGCGGTTTTGAATATATTTTTAGTGGCGTCTGGTGGATAACGCTGATTCCAAGTGTATTGCTTATTGCGCTGATTTTAAGCATCAATCTGCTGGGGGATTGGCTGCGCGATCGATTAAATCCAAAACGCTATCAGGGCACATAAAATCATAACCATGGCTTTACTTGAGATAAACCATTTAGAGGTGCGTTTTGCCAGTAAAACAGGTGATGTTAGGGTGCTGCAAGACCTGTGCTTTCAGCTTGAAAAAGGGGAGCGAGTCGCTATTGTTGGGGAAAGTGGGGCAGGCAAATCCATTGCTGCTTTTGCGATTTTAAAGCTCATTAGTCGGCCGGGTTTCATTCATAGGGGTGAAATCGTATTTGAAGGTCAGGATATTGTGCCATTGTCTGGGCGCGCCATGCGTCATCTTCGCGGTAATCGCATCAGTATGATTTTTCAAGACCCGATGACCACGCTTAACCCAGTGCTGACCATTGGTACCCAAATGGTGGAAAGTTTGCATGCGCATCGTTCATTAAGCAAAAAACAGGCGCGTGACATTGCTATCGACAAATTACAACAAGTGCAAATTGCTTCGCCCGAGAAACGTTTCGATCAATATCCTCACGAAATATCTGGGGGGATGCGACAACGTATTGTGATTGCCATTGCCTTATTATTGAACCCGTCCCTGATTATTGCGGATGAGCCGACAACGGCCTTAGATGTCACCATTCAAGCGCAAATTATGGAATTGTTGATGACCTTGTGTGAATCACAACAATGTAGTTTGATACTGATTAGTCATGATTTAGGCGTAGTCGCCAACACTACCCATAAAACCATGGTGATGTATGCTGGACGCATTATTGAAATGGGGCCAACATCTGCTATCATCCATGATGCACAGCATCCTTATACTCAAGGACTGATTCGAGCATTGCCAGCCAGCAGCCAGCCGGGCCAACGCTTAAACCAAATTCCTGGTAGCATGCCATCGCCACAACACTTGCCGTCGGGGTGTGCTTTTCATCCACGTTGTGGTGAGGTGTTGCAAGCCTGTTCACACGCTTTGCCGTCATGCACCTACCGCCTGAATGGCAAACACCGGGTGGCTTGCCATTTATTTACACCGCCATTGATATCATCAGGTAACAACTGATGAAACCCGCATTGCTCACGATTGATCATCTCTATAAACGATTTAATGTAGCCCAAGGGCTTTTTCCGAAATTCAGTTTTAAAAAGGCCCGGTTTGTTGCTCAGCAGGCACAGGTGTCCGCGATTAATGGGGTCAGTCTTGAAATTGGCACTGGCGAAGTGCTTTGTGTGGTGGGGGAGAGTGGCAGTGGAAAATCTACCTTGGCGCGCATTGTCATGGGATTGCTTCGACCGTCATCAGGGACTATTAAATATTGTCAGCAGCGTATCGATCATTTATCTGCCCGACAATGGATGCCTTACCGAAAACACATGCAAATGATTTTTCAAAATCCGTATGCGTCGCTCAATCCGCGCATGACGGTAAGACAAACCTTATCAGAAGCAATTCGATTTCATTTCCCTGCATTATCTCGCGCCGAAGTGAATGATAAAGTGGTAAGCACTATGTTATCGGTAGGCATGCAGCCGGATTGGGCCAGTCGCTATCCTCATGAATTTTCCGGTGGCCAAAAACAACGCATTAGTATTGCACGAGCACTTGCTGTTGATCCAGTCTTGCTGGTGGCGGATGAACCTGTTTCTGCGTTAGACGTTTCGGTTCAGGCGCAAATACTCAATTTGATGATGGAAACCCGTGAACAACATGCGCTCACTTATTTGTTTATCACCCATGATCTATCGGTGGTTAAGCATTTTGGGACACGTGTGGTGGTGATGTACTTGGGCAGTTTTTGTGAAATTGCCCCGACTAAAACATTATTTAGTCATCCCCAACACCCTTATACCCGCGCCTTGATCAGCGCAATACCCACATTAACCCCCCATCAAACAAAACCGATACCCTTGTTTGGAGAAATACCCTCAGCCTTGAAGCTTCCAGCAGGCTGTGTGTTTAATCGTCGTTGCAGCTATGCAAATCAACGCTGCCAATCGGAAAAACCCGAGTTAAAGCCTGTGGGTGATCACATTTATGTGGCTTGTCATGGGGTTGAGGAAAATCGAATTTAGCCTAGCTGCGATATCAAACGTTGTCTATTTGCTTTGTTCCTCTATGGCTTGACGACGTTTATCAGCCTCGCGTTGAAGTACTTGCTCAACCTCTTTGGCTTTTTCAAGTGCTCGGGCATGGCCTTCTAAAATAGTCTCTTTACTTGATTGTTCCAGAGTTGCCTTATCTTCTTCGTTGCTACATCCACCAATAAAAAGAAATGCGATGCACAATACAACTTGATACTGTTTAACCATTATACTTACCTCTGACATTAGAAATAGGTCGAGCGACGTGATATAGATTTGGACGTTAATATCCAAGGAAGTTATCACGCCGCCGATTCCTTACCTTACCGATAGCTACAATGGATTATGCGGCAATTTGAAGGCAAGCATCGCGCTGGTGATTAATCTGATTTTTAGGCGATACGACACCAACCCTTTAGCCTGTAATTCAGATACACCTTCTATGACACGGTGGGTGTATTCGCTAAAACTTAGCGATGAATTGTCATAGCTAACAGGAATTTCTGGCAACACGAGCCGTTCTCCTGCCCGGACACCGAAAAACTTGTTGCGAACCCCGCCAGGCCAAAGGACTTCAACGGTTCCTCTCCTCTCGGAGCCAAGACCAAAATTGGCGGCAAGGCCGTTCTGGGACGCATAACTGGCTCCACCTGTAACAGGTATCATGGCACGTTTTCCTTGTTCTGTACTAAACGTTACAACGGCACCGATACCATCGCGATTAACTCGTCCTCCAGATATCAGGCCCACGGTACCTAACAGCGATATTTCTACCCAGTTGTTACCGTTGTTAGCTGAATTAAGCTCCACCGTAAGGCTGCCATTTTCTACACTGTTTCCATTCCAACGCAAGGTGGTTGGTGATGGAATCGATAAGTCGGGTTCAAAAATGGGCAGAAAAGACGCAAGGTCATCAAACTGACTGCCAGTACGCTCAGAGGGAATAATACTTAGCAGCAGCGGTGTCGTCTCAGCAATATTGGCATTTGAAATGGTAACAACATCAACAAACCCGTCTTGATTCAGGTCGCCGGTGGCTAACCCTTGGCCAATACGACGCAAGTGATCTGCAGACTCGGCAAGCGCTGGTTTGTCATAAATAAAATTAGCCGTACACGCTTGATTTTGTAATATGACAGCAGGATTGGCCAATGCAAAGATCGCGACATCAATACCGCCTTGATACATAATATCAGAGTCACCATCGTTATCGTAGTCAAAAATCGAGGTACCCCAACCAAATGTGCTTGTTATCAGATCATCGCCGACACCAGGGTCAGAAAAAACACCATTGGCTTGACCTAGAAACCATCGTGAAGACAATACTCCCAGTGGAAAGCTTCTTGGCCGTCCCGGTGATTGATAATCACCAACATTCGATGCGAAAAAATCCATGTGCCCATCGCAGTTAAGGTCACCAAACGATACTCCCATCCAGTTACCAGGTAATGAAAGTCCGGCACTCACAGAAACATCGGTAAAATGTCCCGTACCATCATTACGAAAAAGATGAATTAAGCCATAAGGCACACCGCCTTGAAAAGGATGAGGAACCGCACCCTGATCATCGAGTGTAATAATATCAGTATCGCCATCTTGATCGTAATCAACCATAGAAAGTGCCCAAGTCAATGAGGCTGCCCCAGAGGATTCTGGTAAAAAACCTGCCATGGACTCGAACCCAGATTCCGTACTCACATCAACAAACACGTTGCCACCGGTATTCAAAAATAACTGGTTATGTTCATTAAACGAAAACGGTATACGAATACCGCGAAAATCATTCCAGCTATTATGAGTGTTAGCAACGGCGATATCCAACAGGCCGTCTCCGTTAATGTCACCCATTGAACAAGAGGCTGTCGAAAAATTACCACCGCCAATACCAGCTGTCTGTGTAATATCGATAAAGCTTCCATTCCCCTGATTTTCATATAAACGGTTGGGCATAATGGCACCCAATACCATTAAATCCTGATCACTGTCATTGTCGATATCGCCATAACATATGCCAGTAGAATCATGATCTACAGCAGCGACATTAGTCACGCTCGCAACGTCGACAAAACTAAGCTTTCCAGTTTCATTTAGCTGATTAGAATACAGGCTATTTTTTCCACCTAAACTATTCGTCACATAAATATCAAGATCACCATCACCATCAAAATCAAAAATAGCGACGCCAGGTGCGCCGTGAGGTTTATGTGGAACATCGGTCAGGTTGTCCGGCACGATAATGGAGTTCATTTTTAATGAATCCAATATAATATTGCGTGGAGGTTCGGTATGCTCAAAAAAGATTCCCGATCTCGGATCGGCGGCAAAATCATGGAAGCGAATATTATTACTTGCCTGTGCCACTGCCAAAACTCCAAAAAGAACCGCAAAAACAAAACAATCAAATAGGCAAATTAAATGATTTTTTTTTCTTCTTAAAGAAAGAAATTGACTCGGATATTGCATACTTATTTTCCTGTCTTAATTTAGTTAGCTACTAGTATAGTTCCCTTTTCGGCTTTCGGTTTTCTACTAACAGCAACAAAAGTATCGCGTTTGATTAATGGTGTTAAATTAGGCAATCAAAAGAGTGTTGAGCAAAATCGAATGTAGTTACCAACGCTGCTAGCTGTGCTTGATTATTTATTAGGCACTTTCATGCCTGAGATTTTGATATGGACCCGCAAGGGGTGTGATCTTTTTTTGATCTCACTGTCAGACGGATATTTGCCCTTTGACAACATCCGTTAATTGAGTGATGATAAACAGATCCTGCCTGAGTTTGGCAGCACCTACCTTATTAAACAAGATAGGAATATAAGCATGCTCACTGCCATTATCGCATTCGCTGGGCTGATGTTCTTACTTGCCACAGTTCTTGTTATTGCCCATAAAAAGTTTTATGTTGAGCAAGATCCCCGCATTGATCAAGTCGAGGATAGGTTGCCCCATGTCAATTGTGGCGCTTGTGGTTTTGCAGGTTGTCATGCGTTTGCTGAAGCCTTAGTGATGGGGCGCAGTTTACCAGGGCAATGTACAGTGAGTTCCCCCGAGGAGCTGCAAGGGATTGCTGATTTATTGGGGGTTGAGGTCGGGGTCCAAGTGCGGCGAGTGGCGCGATTGGCTTGCGCCGGTGGCGATAATGTCACACGTTATCGTGCTCAATATCAAGGTTTGGCGAATTGCCGTGCGGCGGCATTAATTGGCGGTGGCGGTAAGAGCTGTGCTTGGGGTTGTCTTGGATTGGGGGACTGTGCCGAGGTATGTCAATTTGCTGCGATTCAAATGAATGCCCAGGCGTTGCCAGTGGTTAATGAGGATCAATGTACCGCCTGTGGGGATTGTGTTGAGATTTGTCCCAAGGATTTATTTTCATTACAAGCGATTGAGCATCGTTTATGGGTGGCGTGTAAAAATCAGCAGGCTGGGGATGTCATCACCCAGTATTGCCAAGTGGCATGTACCGCCTGTGGACGTTGCGTGATAGATGCGCCCAGTGGATTAATGCAGATGCAAGATAATTTACCGGTGATTAACTACACCCAGGATCACCCTACCCAAGTACCGATACAGCGCTGTCCTACCGGTGCTATTGTTTGGTTGTTAGACAATGGTGAGGTGATCAAGGGACTATCGGCAAAAAAAATTATTCGCAAATTGCCATTGGAAATGTTACCCACTTAATTTAGGATGGATCGATAAATATTTATCATAAAAACCTACCACAATTCTCAAGATTAGCGACGAGTGCCATGAGTAAACAACAAGCCATCTTTCAATTCCCAGGGAAACTCGTGGCCATGGATGGCAATACTGCAGTGATTTGCTGCGAACGTGAATCATCAGATGCCGCCGGTGCATTCCCGATTACACCGTCCACCCAAATGGGTGAATATTGGGCGGAGGCTGCTGCCTCAGGCCATATTAACATTTCTGGTCGGCCACTTATTTTTATCGAACCGGAAGGTGAACATGCGGCAGCAGCGGTGACCGCAGGTTTATCGATGAGTGGCCTGCGAGCGGCAAATTTTTCTTCCGGGCAGGGTATTGCCTATATGCATGAGTCGTTATATGCGGCGGTGGGTAAGCGGTTAACCTATGTGTTAAATATGGGAACGCGTGCCATGACCAAAGCCAGCCTCAATGTGCATGCGGGGCATGATGATTATCATTGTGTCGATGACACGGGTTTTTTTCAGCTGTTTGCCAAAAATGCACAGGCGGCTGCGGATTTGAATATTATGGCTCATCGTATCGCCGAGCTTGCGTTAAACCCAGGCATTGTGGCGCAAGATGGCTTTTTAACAACCCACTTAATTGAAACCATTAAACTGCCTGAACGGGAACTCATTGCAAGCTTTTTGGGCCGCCCGGATGATGTGATTGCCTGTCCTACGGCGGCACAACGTATTTTATTTGGTGAGACACGCCGTCGCATTCCGCAATTATGGGATGTGGATAACCCGGTGATGGCGGGGGTGGTACAAAATCAAGATGCTTATATGCAAAGTGTCGCCGCTCAGCGGCCGTTTTTCTTTGCGCATATTCGTGAACTGGCGGATTTAGCCTTCAAGGAATTTTTTCAGTTAACCGGTCGTCAGTATGCCCCCGTGCAAAGCTATCGTGTGGACGACGCCGATTATTTAATCATTGGTCAGGGAAGTGTGTTACCCAGTGCTGAAGTGGTTGCTGATTATTTACGTGAAAACCGTCGGCTGAAAGTTGGCGTGGTTAATTTGCTTATGTTTCGGCCTTTTCCTGGTGATTTATTGGGGCATCTGTTGAAAGGGCGTCAAGGGGTGGTGGTCTTGGAGCGGGTTGATCAACCCTTAGCCGAGGACTTGCCGATTATGCGAGAGATTCGTGCGGTGGTCAGCAAGTGTATTGAAAATGGTTTGGACAATAAACGACTTGCCTATCCGACAATGGCGGTATTTCACGATAAACATGATATTCCGCCATTGTATTCGGGCTCGTTTGGTTTGGGCAGTCGTGATTTACAGCCCGAAGGATTGATTGCCGCTGTTGAAAATATGTTACCCGAAGGCAAACGCAAAAAGTATTTTTATTTAGGTATTGATTTTGTCCATGACAAAGCTTTCACGCCGAAACAACAAATCTATCAAGATTCCATCACCGAGAGTTATCCGCATGTGAAAGCGTTGGCATTGCGTGGCAGCGAAAATCCAAATTTGATGCCGGCCAACAGTATTACGGTACGTTTGCATTCCATTGGGGGGTGGGGAGCAATTACCACCGGTAAAAATTTAGCCATTACCTTATTTGACTTATTGGGTTACCACATTAAAGCCAATCCCAAGTATGGTTCTGAAAAAAAAGGTCAACCGACCACCTATTATTTGTCGGCCGCACCGGAACCCATTCGGCTCAATTGTGAATATATTTATGTCGATGTGGTGCTTTCTCCAGACCCCAATGTGTTTCACCATAGTAATGCGCTGACGGGTTTAAAAAATAACGGCATTTTTGTGTTGCAAAGCGATTTGTCATCGGCAGACAAAGTATGGGCATCGATTCCGCCACATTATCAAAAAACGATTGTGGAAAAAAACATCCGAGTATTTTATCTCGATGCATTTAAAATTGCCCGCGAAGAAGCCACCGATCCCGACTTGCAATTGCGTATGCAAGGCAATGCATTTCAAGGGGCATTTTTTGCCGCGTCGTCGGTGATGGCAAAGGCGGGTATTGATGAGCAACAATGGTTGGCGGCCATTGAACGCCAGTTACAGCATAAGTTTGGCGACAAAGGCGCTCGGGTAGTCAATGATAATTTACGAGTCGTCAAGCGTGGTTTTGATGAAATACATGAGATTGCCGAACAACCATTTACGTCCTTATCCGTCAGCTCGCTACCGATAGTCAGTGAACCGGCCTTACCGGTAATGCTCAAACGTCAACCAAGCTGTTCCCAGGCAGGTGCTTCAGACATTCATCGCTTTTGGGAGCAAACCGGTAACTTTTATGCCCGTGGTCTTGCCAATGAGAATCTTGCTGATCCGTTTATTGCCTTAGGAACCATGCCTGCTGTTTCCACCGTGTTTCGCGATATGACAGGCATACGTTTTAACCATCCGCAATGGTTAGCGGAGAATTGTACCGGTTGCGGTAATTGCTATACGGTATGCCCGGATACGGCGATTCCCGGTTTAGTCAATGACGTGTCGCAGGTACTGGATACGGTAGTACAACAGGTCAAGCAGCGCGGTCATTCCATCGTACATTTACCCAAAGCGGTGCGCTTGTTAGAAAAACACTTTCGCCAGCTGTGTAATGACGCCGATGAACAAACATCGGTGCGGGCTTTACTGGATGAGGCCATCGACAAACTCGTGGCTGAGGCTGGCAATGAAGCTACTGCCTTGCAAAACGAATTTCAATGGTTTCGTGAGGCTTTGGGTAATTTTCAATGGGCGTTAACACGACCTTATTACACCTTGCCAGAGAAAAAGTCGCCGGGAAGTGGGGGGCTGTTTAGTCTGACTATCAATCCATCTACCTGCAAAGGTTGTATGGAGTGTATTGCGGTTTGTAACGATGATGCATTACGGCCTATCACTCAGACAGCAGCATCTGTTGAGCAACTTCGCTACGATTGGAACTTCTGGTTGGCATTGCCCAATACGCCACGACAATATATCCGGGTAGAGAACCTTGAAGAAGGCATTGGCGCCTTAGAAACCATATTGTTGGATAAATCGATTTATCTTGATTTTGCCAGTGGTGATGGCGCTTGCATGGGCTGCACAGAAAAAACCGTATTACATTTATTTATTGCTACGGTGGAGTCGTTGATGCGACCACGTGTTAACCAACATATGGCCTATTTAGATGATTTGATTCGCCGTTTAGAGCAGCATATTCAGTTTACCCTGGTGCAAGAAATCAATATTGATGATAGTGAGGCGATGGCCAAGGTCGTCAGCCAAATGGGGGATAAAGATGTCTCTTTATCGGGTATTGCCAGTCAGGTAGAACAGTTGCGTGGTACTCAGCCCATTGATCGAAGTTGGATGAAACGAGTATTGCAGTTATTGAATACATTAAAACAACTCAAGTGGCAATATGCCGAAGGCGTCACCGGCAAAGGCCGGGTGGCCATGGGCATCATCAATGCCACCGGGTGTAGCTCGGTTTGGGGGAGTTCATATCCCTATAACCCGTATCCTTTCCCTTGGGCCAATCATTTATTTCAAGACAGTCCGTCCATGGCCATGGGGGTGTTCGAAGGTCATATGGTGAAAATGGCCGAAGGTTTTAAAGCCATACGCAAAGCGGAACTGGAATTAACTGGTGAATATAATGGCGCTGAACATGAAACGTTGTTCAGCTATTTTAATTGGCAACAATTTAGTGATGAGGAATGGTTGTTATGCCCTCCGGTGGTGGTGGTGGGTGGCGATGGTGCCATGTATGATATCGGTTTCCAAAACTTATCCCGTGTCATGATGTCAGGCAAACCGCTCAAGGTGTTGGTGCTTGATACCCAAGTTTATTCCAATACCGGTGGTCAAGCTTGTACCTCTGGATTTAAAGGTCAAGTATCGGATATGGCACCTTTTGGCAAAATCAATTCAGGCAAACAAGAAGTGCGTAAAGAAATTGCACTGATTGCCATGGCGCATCGCACCACCTATGTGATGCAAAGTACCATTGCCCATCCCGCCCATATGATCGAAGGCTTTATCGAAGGATTGCAGACTCAACGGACGGCGTTATTTAATTGTTACAGTGCCTGTCAACCCGAGCATGGTATCGCTGATGATATGGGGCATCAGCAAGCCAAGCTCGCGGTAGAGTCAAGAGCCTATCCATTGTTACATTATCATCCAGACAAAGGCAAAACCCCGATGGAATGTTTTGATCTCGATGGCAATCCCGCATTAGATCAGCTGTGGCCCAGGTATTCACTAAAATACCAAGAAAACAGTCGTGAAAAAACCTTGGAGTTGCCCATGACGTTTGCCGATTTTGCCATGACGGAAGGGCGCTTTCGGAAACATTTCCGTACCGCACCGCCCGATACCTGGCATGATAATATGGTGCTGTTGGCCGACTATCTCGAATTACCGAGCGATCAACGCGAAGATAAATATCCGTTTATTTGGACCATTGATGCAAAACGGCAATTAAGCCGATTATTGGTGAGTGAAACCATGGTTGAATCTTGTCAGGATCGTTGTGATTTTTGGCAAATGTTAAAAGCCATGGCAGGCGTTGACAAGCCGTCAGTTGCTACCAATGTGGTAGAAGCCAAAGTTCGTCAAGAGATGTTCAATAATCTGGCGACGGGATTGCTGCGATTGGTTAGTGGGGAAACGGCGACGGTGCCGGATCTCATGGCGAGCGTGGCTTCTGGCACGGATGAATCAAGCCCACCCCAGACATCGCCTGGCGATTACATGGCGCCGTGGTTGGATACCGAAGAATGTACTGGATGTGATGAATGTATGAGTATTAATCCATCAATTTTTGCCTATAATGAAAATAAAAAAGCCTTTATTAAAAACCCGGATGGCGGTCCTTATCGGGATTTAGTCAAAGCCGCTGAAAAATGCACGGCGCAAATTATCCATCCGGGCTTACCGCGAGATCGAACGGAACAGGATGTGGAAAAATGGATTCAACGTGGTGAGAAATTTAATTGAGTGGCGTTCTTGGTTTGGAAATGATAGCCAAGCGTTGCTTGCAGACCAGTCAGCTCACGGTGGATTACATCGCCATCAACCAAAAACCTTTGCCCATGGGTTAGTGTTAGCGGATTGCAAAGCGGCGACCGCGAGTTTGCCGATTCGGCAATTTCCGTTTGCGCCGGTGATGAGCATTCCGCTGCGTCAGCACATTGGCAAAGCGGCTTTGCCGGTGGTTCAGCCAGGCCAAGAAGTGAACCGAGGGCAATTGTTAGCCAAACCGGATGGTTTTTTATCGGTGGCCATGCATGCACCGGTATCAGGCATTGTGAAAAAAATTGATTGGATGCCCACCATTCAGGGAAACATGGAGCAGGGTATTTATTTGCAAACCTATCCTGCTGCCACCCAAGAAGTCATCGAAGGTGTGCCTTGTTTACCAACGGCTCCGGTAAAACAGATGCTTGAGGCCATGCAAAACGCTGGCATTGTGGGCTTGGGCGGGGCCGCTTTTCCAAGCCATGTAAAGTTGACCATACCCGAAGGCAAATTTGTTGATACCTTATTGATTAATGGTGTTGAGTGCGAACCGTATTTAACCACTGATCATCGTGTTATGTTAGAACAAAGTGCTGATATTATCCTGGGAATTCGCTATTTACTGCGCATCACCGGGGCGCAGCAGGCCATTATTGCCATTGAAGCGAATAAACTCGATGCGGTGGAAACATTACAAAATGCCTTGCCCGATGATATGTCGATCAGAGTGCAAGTGGTGGCGGTAAAGTATCCGCAAGGGGCGGAAAAAATTTTAATTAAAACCTTGTTTAAGCGAGAGATCCCGGCAGGGAAACATGCGATTGATGTACATGTTCTAGGTGTCAATGTCGCTACGACAGCAGAAATCGGGCGGCTGTTACCTCACGGGCGAGGTATTCAAGAACGAGTGATTACCATCAGTGGGCCTGCCGTTAAAAGGCCTGGCAATTATCGTATTGCCATCGGTACCCCGGTTCGTTTTGCCCTAGAGCAGGTCGGCGTGGCCGATGATCTGGCTGAGGTTTTTTTGGGGGGACCTATGATGGGGCAGGCGGTGAGCCATTTGGATATACCGATTACCAAAGGAGTCTCTGGAATTATTGCATTGACTACAGCCGATGCTCATCCTGATCAAAAAATTTATCCGTGTATTCATTGTGGGGGTTGTGTCTCCGTTTGTCCCATGTTTCTCAACCCATCACAACTTGGCTTGCTTGCCAAACAGCAAAACTATGCACGCATGGTAACAGAATTCAATTTACTGGAATGTTTTGAATGTGGCGCTTGTGATTATGTTTGTCCTTCACATATTCCGTTATTGCAATATATTCGAGTGGCTAAACAGTCAGTAAAAAAACAACGCAGGAATGCATCGTCCCGTGAAGCGACTGAGTAAAACCCTCAACATCCAATCTTCGCCACATCTGCATAGTCAGGCACGGGTTGATAAGATGATGTTGCATGTGGTGTTGGCCTTGTTGCCTACCGTTGGTTTTGCCATTTATGCGTTTGGTTGGGCAGCATTATTCGTGTTAGTCAGCGCCATTTTAAGTTGTCTGTTGACTGAGCATTTGTTATGTCAATTTAGCAAACAAACCACCACGGTCAGCGATGGCTCAGCGGTGGTGACCGGTTTGATTTATGGCCTGACTTTACCGCCTGGTTTAGCTTTATGGATGGTGGTCTTGGGGGGCATGATTGCGATTGGATTGGGTAAGTTTATTTTTGGTGGGTTGGGCTGCAATCCTTTTAACCCGGCATTGGTTGGCCGCGCTTTTTTGCAAGCGACTTTTCCGCTTGCTATGACCTCCTGGATAACGGCTTTTCATGCTGATCGGTTCACCACGCTACCGGCATCCACATTGGCTTTCCCATTTACCACACCCAACTATGATCAACTTTCTGGTGCTACACCCTTGGCGGCTTATAAATTTGATCATGTGGCTACCGATACCATGGATTTGGCCTTTGGGTTAACGACTGGCTCAGTGGGTGAAAGCTGTGCGGTATTGATTTTGTTAGGCGGGATTTACTTGATATGGCGCAAAATGATGAATTGGCGCATTCCGGCGGGTATTTTTCTAGCGGTGTTGTTATTGAGCGGTTTGTTTCATTGGCTAGATCCGGTCCGTTATCCTTCACCGATCTTCATGTTGTTTTCCGGTGGCTTGATGTTGGGGGCCATGTTTATGGCGACAGATATGGTGTCGGCGCCGATTACCGCTTGGGGATGTTTTGTTTATGGTTTGTTCATCGGAATTTTGGTGGTGGTGATTCGATTGTGGGCAGGCATGCCGGAAGGTGTGATGTATGCGATTTTACTGGGTAATGCCGTGGCGCCGTATATTGATCGGCTGATTCAGCCGAGAGCCTATGGTAAACCATGACGTATCAATGGCTAAAACCCCATGCATTAAGCTCAACCGCTTGGTTGATGTATCGATCCATGATGGGCATTGGTTTGGTCTGTGGCATGATTATCCTATTCGTTTATCAATGGACGGCACCCATCATTCAAAAAAACAGAAGCGCTTTATTGGAGCAAGCTATTTTTCAGGTGTTACCGCAAGCAAAAAGCAAATTGGCTTTTTATCAATCGAGCACCGGTCAATTTTTACCGGTGACCGACGAGTCTGCTGGGGAGTCTATTATTTACGCAAGCTATGGCGCACAGTCAAATTTCATGGGTTTGGTCATTGCTGCCCAGGGAATGGGCTATCAAGACCGTATTGCTTTGCTTTATGCTTATATACCCCAGCGACAACGTATTGTTGGCCTGCAAATCCTGGATAGCCGAGAAACACCGGGGTTGGGGGCTCGCATTCGCAGCGATCCCGATTTTTTAGCGAACTTTGTTAACCTGGATGTGCAACTTAGCGATGATCAAACTAGCTTTGTGCATCCATTGCAAGTGGTGAAAGCGGGGCAAAAAAAACACCCTTGGCAAATAGACAGTATGAGTGGTGCGACGGTTTCATCGCAAGCCGTGGCTGATATGGTACGGCTGAGCGCCGAGCAGTGGATACCTTTACTGAGTCAGCATCGGGAGGATTTTGAAGTTGGCAAACAAACCGATTAATATTCCGGTGGTGGCTGAATCTCCGGCGGATACCAATGTATTCATCCGAGGCTTGTGGCAACAAAACCCAGTGTTTGTGCAGGTGCTGGGTATGTGCCCGACCTTGGCGGTGACTAACTCGGCGATCAATGCCTTAACCATGGGCTTGGCGACTTTGTTTGTGTTAGTGATGTCCAATGGACTGATTGCTTCGTTACGGCATGTGATTCCTCGGCAAGTGCGCATTGCCAGTTTTATCTTGATTATTGCTACCTTTGTCAGTGTCGTTGATTATTTAATTCAAGCCATCAGTTTAACGTTATACAATGCCTTAGGGGCGTTTATTTCTTTGATTGTGGTCAATTGTATTATTCTAGGACGTGCAGAAAGTTTTGCGTCTAAGCACAATGTGGGTCAATCGCTCAAAGATGGTTTGGGCATGGGTTTGGGGTTTACATTGGCTTTATTGTGTTTGGGCATCGTTCGGGAATTATTGGGTGAGGGAGCATTGTTTGGGATCGCGGTGTTACCGGAGAATTTCGAAAAGTGGGTGATCATGTTGTTACCCAGCGGTGGTTTTTTCGCGCTTGCCGGTTTATTGCTGTTATTTAACTGGATAAAGCAGCGAAACCGCCCAATAAAAGGGGCATCAAATGAATGAGCCGTCGCTGTGGAGTATATTTATCAATGCCTGTTTGATAAATAATTTCGTGTTAGCCTATTTCTTGGGTATTTGTCCTTTTCTTGGGGTATCGTCGAAAGTGGATACGGCGATGCGTATGGGGATTACTGTTAGTTTTGTGATGTTGCTGGCATCGGTGGCGAGTTATGGGATTCATCGGGTATTAGAAGCCATTCATGCCCCATTTTTTCAGTTAATTGCTTATGTGGTGGTGATTGCCAGTACCGTGCAATTGATCGAAATGTTGATCAAAAAGCTAAGCCCGGTATTATTTGCTAACTTGGGAATTTTTTTACCGCTGATTACCACCAATTGCGCGATACTTGGGGTGGCTTTATTTCAAACCAATCGGGGTTATGATTTGCTGGAATCAGTCTTTTTTGCCTTAGGAGCTGGTGTGGGTTTTAGCTTGGCTTTGTTGTTAATGGCAGGCATCCGGGAGAAACTGGCATTGGCGAATGTGCCAAAAATTGCTCAGGGCAGTGTGATAACGTTATTGGTAGCGGGCATTTTGTCATTGGCCTTTATGGGATTTGCTGGATTGGCGACTTAATACGGAGAGCTGGTATGCAATTAAAAGATTATGATACATCACGTCGTTATCTTGCCACGGTCAAGCAAACCACGCGTATTACACCTGAGGATAGCGAAGAGGTGCGTGAGCTTATATTGCAAGTGGAAGACTCCGGGTTTTTCTTTGATGTCGGCCAAAGCATTGGTGTATTAGTCCCAGGGCCTCACGATTTTGGCCATGCTTACCATTTTCGTCTGTATTCTATTGCTGGAATATGCAAAACCCCTGGCAACCCCTGCATTGATATTTGTGTAAAACGGGTGAATTATATGGATGAATACAGTGGTGAAATGTATCCAGGCATTGCCTCTCACTATCTGTGTAACTTACAAGTGGGTGATCGAATCCACATTACCGGCCCTTATGAATTACCCTTTCAAATGCCCAGTGAGCACGATGCGAATTTGTTAATGATCGGGATGGGAACAGGCATTGCGCCATTTCGTGCATTTGTGCAGCATATTTATGATACGCTTGGCGGTTGGCAAGGAAAAATTCGCTTATTTTACGGCGCACGCACTGGCTTGGAGAGTATTTATATGAATGATGCGCGTGATGATTTTGCCAATTATTATGACCAACACACCTTTCAAGCATTTAAAGCGGTGAGTCCTCGGCCGCATTGGGATGAGCCAGCGGCATTGGACGCGGCATTGGCGCAACACCAACAAGAAATTTGGCAGTTGTTGTTACAGACCAAGACCTATGTGTTTATTGCCGGACATGAATCGATCAAAGTCATGCTGGATAAAACGTTTGCTACCATGGCGGGTTCTCAACAACAATGGGCAAAACATAAAGCGGTGCTCATTAAACAAAAACGTTGGTTAGAGTTGATGTATTGGTAGTTTATTACGTAACCATTCCTTATCGTTTTTTACGGAAAATATTAACCACATCGAGTTTAAAATAACGCAAACAAGCGAAGAAAAGATAAGCAGCCGTGGCTTCATCCAAATTACCAAATACCGGAATATTATCCGGCACCAATTCAAAAATACCGGCACCTGGATTGAACAAATAAAACGCAGATACTAGGCCGATGATCAATATAATGAAATGTTTTTTCATGTTTTTTAGATATTTTCCAAAGTGTTTTGGGTATACATATACTCATCATTATTAGGTATATATGAGTATTTCAATGAGAAATGAGTTAGAACTTACATTACTTATGCCTTGATGGGAAATGTAGGTTAGAATAACGCATATTTGCCCGAAATATAGCCAATCCTATTGAGGATGAAGTTTGTTATTAAATCCTCATGCATAGGATGCAAGGCAAAGTATACATTGTACCCAACATGGATAGGATTACATTATGTCGCGCCCAACTACCCCAGCATTAACGGTTGATATTATCATCGAATTGAAAAATGACCCGGCTAGACCGATTGTGTTAATCCAAAGGAAATACCCGCCCTTGGGATGGGCAATACCGGGTGGTTTTGTTGATGTGGGTGAAACCATCGAAACGGCGGCACAACGGGAAGCCTTGGAAGAAACCCATTTACAAGTGAATTTACTTAAATTATTAGGGGTTTATTCAAATCCCAATCGCGATCCACGTGGACATACGGTGAGTTTAGTTTATATCGCAGAAGCCGATGGAGAGCCCGTCGCTGATGATGATGCCAAGTCCGTGGCTGTCTATGCACTTGATGCATTGCCTGCGGCATACGCTTTTGATCATCATGTTATTTTACAAGATTATAAACGTTACCGGGAAACCGGGGTGTTACCCGACGTATCATAACAATCTTTAGCAACTTTTTTTAAACCATCAACGATGTGGATGGTTGGTAATTTATATTTCATTCCTTGAGTTTATGACTGATTTAAAAACGCTCCTTGAGACCCATACGGCGAATACCACCATTGTGACCGCCACCCAACGCTTAACGCGTTATATCACTTCTGAGTTCAACCAACATCAGCAAGCCTTAGGTTTGCAGGTGTGGGAAACCCCTGACATTCTACCCTGGTCCAGTTGGTTACAGCGTTTGTGGCACCAGCACACCTTAGTGCAAACGCAAGAGGGTCATACACTGCTATCGACCCATCAGGAGTTATTGTTATGGGAACAAGTGATCGGCCAGTATTCTGATGATTTTCCATTACTGCAGGCGCCAGCCACCGCAAAAATGGCGCGCCAAGCTTGGCAATTACAACATCAATGGTGTCTGGATTTATCGGGCATTGCTTTTCATAATCACGATATCACGGCCTATTTAACTTGGAGTCAAGCGTATCAACAGCATTTAGCTGAGCATCAATGGATTGATCGCACTCAATTAACGGATGCCATTTGGGAGCGCATGAGCTCTGGCGATATTGCCGGTCCTGGGGTATTAGTGGTGGCGGGTTTTGATGACATTACCACTCAGCAACAGCGATTATTGGATGGCATGGGTGGTTTGGGGAGTCAGGTTGTGATGTGCGTTCCCGAGAAAAAAAATCAACAACAAGTGAAAATGGTTTGTCAAGACAGCCGAGAGGAGCTTCGCATAGTCGCCCAATGGATCAGAAGCCAGGTGACGGCCAATCCGCAAGTACAGATTGGTGTGGTGGTGCCAAATCTAAGTGACATCAGAAAAGACATTGAGAATGTGTTTGATGATGTGTTAATACCGGCCTTGCATTTACCCGGTACGGCTGCCACCAGTCGGCCGTATGCCATTTCTGCTGCGTTACCTTTGCTGGATTACGCAATTATCCGTATTGGTTTATTTATTCTGGAGCTTTATCAGGCATTTTTTTCCTATGAAAAAATTAGTGAACTGCTGCGTTCGCCATTTATTGGTGGCAGTGTGGAAGAATTTAATCAACGCGCCATGTTCGATAATTCACTTTGCGACATTGGAGAAATGCAATTAAGTTTATCGCAAACCATCCAACTGGCGCAGTTTAATAGTATGCCTGAAGCAACCACGTCAAGCCGCACTTGTCCTCGCTTGGTTAGCCATTTACAAGCCTGGGAAGTTCAGTATCACAACTTGCCAAAACGACAAACGGGGACGCAATGGGCGCGATCTTTTATGGAGTTATTAAAAGTGGTTGGCTGGCCGGGGGATCGCGCCCTGGATAGTCGTGAGCATCAAACGATACAAGCGTTTTATCAGGTATTGTCACAATTAGCCTCGATTGATATGTTTCAGCCGAGTTTGTCGTACCACGAGGCGGTAACACATTTGCGTTCTTTATTGCAGCGCACCAATTTTGAAATCGAGGCAGAAGCGCTAACGGTTAATGTCATGGGCACCTTGGAAGCAACCGGTGTCGAATTTGACGCACTTTGGATTATTGGTTTGCACGACGGTGTTTGGCCTGAATCGGCCAAGCCCAATCCGTTTTTGCCTTTAGAATTACAGCGTCGAGCCAATGTGCCTCATTCTTCACCGGAAAGACAACAACAATTTACCCAGCGAGTGCATGACCGTTTATTAAATAGTGCTAGATTGACGATTTGTAGTTACCCCGCGAAGGAGGGTGATCAGGAATTGCGGGAAAGTCCTTTGTTAAAAGGCATGGCGACTCATGAACAAATTGATATTGCCTGGACAGCGTTTGAAAACTTTGAAACATCGATTTTTTCCAGTAAAAACATTGAACAATTAAGCGACTTCTGTGGACCGCCTCTGGCGATGTTAGGCAGAAAAAAGGGCGGTACCAGCCTATTCAAAGATCAAGCCGCGTGTCCATTTAAAGCGTTTGCCACCCATCGTTTGGGGGCGAGAAATACCGGCCAAATTCATATGGGCTTAAATAGTCTGGAGCGTGGTAATTTGCTCCACGTCATTTTAGAAAATTTTTGGAAATCGGTGGTTTCGCAAGCAAATTTACAGTCACTCAGTCAACAGCAAATTGAAGACCAATTACAAGTTTGTGTCGAGCAGGTGATAAACAGCTATGCTAAACACAAACCCAATACCTTTACCCGTCGATTTAAGCAGATCGAAATTCAACGCTTAACGCGTTTAGTCAGTGAATTTGTGCAGCTGGAAAAACAACGATCGCCGTTTGTTGTACAAAAAATTGAACAGGATCGGATGGTGAATATCGGTTTATTGAATATCAAAACAAAAGTAGATCGAGTAGATGTGTTAGCGGATGATAGTTGGGTGATTATTGATTATAAAACCAGTGAGCCTTCCCCCTCCAGTTGGTTTGGAGATCGCCCCGATGAGCCACAATTACCGTTATATGCAGTGACCGAAAAGCGCAATATATCGGGGCTGGTTTTTGCGCAAGTTAAATCAGGCAAAGTGGCTTATAAGGGCATTGTCAAAGATGCCGAAGTCTTTCCTGGCATGAAAGCGTTTATCGACAGCCGATACGGTAAAGACTATGACAGCTGGGAAGCATTAACAGCGCATTGGCAACAGATCTTGGATCAGTTAGCCGAGCAATACCAGCAAGGCATTGCCAAGGTGGATCCAAAAAATCCCAATACCACTTGTGCATTTTGTGATCTCACGGCCTTGTGCCGCATCAACGAGTTGAATCAACAGAAACAAGGATTCTCCGACGAAACACCAGAGGAGGGTGATGAGCATGAATGAAGTCGTTGATTCATCACAACGAGCCCAGGCGCTGGATGTGTCAGGTTCTTTCATTGTGCAAGCACCGGCGGGCTCAGGCAAAACCGAATTGCTGACTCAGCGATATTTAGTCCTGTTGGGTACGGTTGAAAAACCCGAAGAAATCATTGCCATTACCTTTACCCGCAAAGCTGCCAGTGAAATGCGCAATCGGGTGTTATCGGCATTAGATAAAGTCAATAGCCAAGTCGAACTTGTTTCTGAACATGAAAAAAACACCTGGCAATTGGCCCAAGCAGTGATTGTTCGGGATCAACAATTGGATTGGCAGTTGCTTGATAATCCCAATCGCTTGCGTATTCAAACCATCGATTCATTGTGCGCGAGCATTACGCGGCAAATGCCGATTACCTCCCGGTTTGGTGCACAGCCGGAGATTGCAGATAATCCATCCGTATTATATCAACAGGCGGCCAGAGAGACGATTGCCGAGGTGGAATCAAAAGAGTCGTGGTCTGAACCCTTGGCGCATTTATTATCCTACCTGGATAACAATCTCAAATCGATTGAAAAGTTATTGGCCGCCATGTTAGCACGTCGCGATCATTGGTTACGGCATGTGGCTGGGGGTGATCAATATGGATCTAAGCGTGATGAGTTAGAGAGTGCCATTAACAACGCGGTTAACGATGAGATGACCTTATTGGCTGAGCAGTTTCCGTTTGAGCTCGCTGAAGAAATGATAAGCCTGGTAGGGTTTGCCGCCAGTCAGCTTAAATTGACCAAGGGGGAAGATTCACCGTTAATTGATTGTTTAGATTTGGCTGAGTTACCTGAGTTTACTGCCGAAAATGTGACGGTTTGGCAGGGTATTGCTTATCTTTTTTTAACCACCCAAGGGACTTGGCGAAAAACCGCCAATGCCACCATTGGATTCCCAGCGGCCACAAAAATAAAAGATAAGCAACAAAAAGCACACTACCAGGCGATGAAACAGCGTTTTACACAATTCGTGGAACATTGCGCTGCAAACTATGGGTTTACCAAACAGTTACATGATGTCAGGTCGTTACCACCGAGTTATTATCGCGATGATCAATGGGAGATCATGGATGCGTTATTTGCTTTATTGCCGTTGGCGGTGGCGCAGTTAAAATTGATTTTTAATCAGCATGGCTGTGTGGATTTTACCGAAGTTTCCCAGGCGGCGGTTACCGCACTGGGGTTTTCTGATCAACCCAGCGATCTGGCTTTGGCCTTGGATTATCGTATTCAGCATATTCTGATTGATGAATTTCAAGACACCTCGTTATCACAATATAAATTAACCGAGCAGCTAACCGCAGGCTGGGTGGAAGGGGATGGGAGAACCTTGTTTGTGGTGGGTGATCCCATGCAATCGATTTACCGTTTTCGAGAAGCTGAGGTTGGACTATTTTTGCGAGCACAACATCAAGGTATCGGCAATGTGCATCTGCAATCGTTGAATCTGACAGTTAATTTTCGTTCCCAAGCGGGCATTGTGGATTGGGTCAACCGCAGCTTCCAAAAAATATTTCCACAACGTGAAGATATCGCCATGGGTGCAGTATCGTATGTGACATCCAATGCGTTTAATGAAAATAAAAATACACAAGCGGTGCAAATGCATTGCTTGTTTTCTAATAATGTGAGTCTTGAGGCGGAACGGGTTCAGCAGTTAGTGAGCCAAGCCAGAGAGGAAAACCCGCAAGGCACGATTGCCATTTTAGTGCGTAGTCGAGGACATGCCAGTGCTATTTTGCCGACGCTAAAAAAGGTGGGCTTGAATTATCAAGCCATGGAAATTGAGCGCATGGGACAACGCCCGGTGATTCAAGACTTATTGGCGTTAACGCGGTCATTATTACATCCGGGGGATCGGGTTTCTTGGCTAGCGACCTTGCGTGCGCCTTGGTGTGGCTTGAGTTTGGCGGATCTAACCCAGTTATGTGGCGATGATCATTACAAAACCCTATGGTCACAAATAAACAACAAGGACTCCGTGAGTCAATTATCAGAGCCAGGAAAAATCCGCTTAACCCGCTTAACTGAAGTATTTAAAGTTGCCTTGGCACAACGCAATCGATTGTCATTACGACGCTATGTGGAAGGCGTCTGGTTGGTGTTAGGCGGACCAGCCGTGGTGGACAATGAAACCGATTTAGAGGATGCGGCCGTTTATTTTTCCTTATTGGATCAACTGGAACAAGGCCAAACATTAACGGATTTTGAACAATTGATGAATAAAGTCGAGCAACTTTTTGCACGACCCAATATTGAGGCCGATCAACGCCTGCAAGTGATGACCATCCATAAATCCAAAGGCCTGGAGTTTGACACCGTGATTGTGCCCGGATTGGGACGCAAACCCACGGGTCATGAAAAACGCTTATTGTTATGGATGGAGCGCCCCAGAGAACAACAGCAAACCGATTTATTAATGGCGCCGATTACCTCTCCGGGTCGGGAAGACGATGCCATTTATTGTTATTTAAAACAATTAGACGAACAAAAAGCCTTGCTGGAAGATGCTCGACTGTTGTACGTAGCGGCTACCCGCGCTAAGCAAGTCTTGCATCTGATTGGACACACCGACCTCAAACAAGAAGATGAAGATGTGCAAATTGCGGCACCGCATCCTAAATCTTTATTGAGTCGTTTATGGGTGGTTGTCAAAGAGCAATTTAATAGCGAGTTTCGAACGGAATACATCGCAAATTCAGCCATGGCTGCTGGCGAAGACCCGATCAATACTGAGCATCAGGACGTTATCACTCGATTAGTGACCGATTGGCAACCACCGGATGTGCCACCAATGATTTTAACGGAAACCCTCAAAAACACCCTTGAGGAAGAGAGCGAAAATCTTGAATATGATTGGGCGAGGGAAAGCACTAAGCATGTGGGAAGCATTGTGCATGGATTTTTAGAAACCATCGGTAACGAAGGCATCCAATACTGGGACTTTGCGCGGGTATTGCAAAAAAAAGCCGTGATTCGGTCCTCATTAATGCAACTCGGCGTCGGGCATCCTGATCTAGATCCATCGGTACAGCGTGTTATCGATGCATTATTAAATGTACTCAGTGAACCACGAGGTCGTTGGATCTTCGATGCAAAGCATACTGCGGCGGCTTGCGAATATGCCTTAACAGGCACCATCAATCAACGATTAGTCAGTATCGTCATTGACCGTACCTTTATTGACGATCAAGGCATCCGCTGGATCATTGATTATAAGACAAGTACGCATGAAGGGGGAGGCTTGCAAGCCTTCTTGGATAGTGAAGTTGAACGATATCAATCTCAATTAGCACGTTATGCGACTTTGTTTAGCATGTTAGAAAATCGTCCTATTCGACTCGGTTTATATTTTCCGCTGTTAAAAGAATGGCGGGAATGGGCTGGTGAACCAGCTCAACTCCATGAGGAATTCATTGAAGATATAGGGTAGGTTAGCAAGATTGTGCATATCCTTATGATGTATTCGTTAGTTTGAAACAATTCTCTGGATATTTTGTCAGTCAGCATACTAGACTTTTCGATGGATACTTTTCAAACGCTATTTATCACTATTAATCTACAGTTGAGACAAGTTCAACCGCAAAATAATCGAAGCGTGACAAGCAGAATTTAGATATGTCATTTAAATATATTTTAAGGCTCTTTATGCGTTCCAGGGTCTTATTTTACCAGCATGAGCAAACGCACTAATTTGAGCAACGTTTTGCAGAATTCGCATACAATATGATCGTTTATTGCTCGCATTTTGACCGTGTTAGCCGTTTCAACCTGGAATTTCTCTACGACCCTGGAATCCATATTGAGCCTATTTTAATTTTAACCTCACTAATACTCATTGGGTGTGATAATAATATGCCAACATCATCAGAGCAACCTAACAAAGAAGTGCATACAGAAGTGGGAATATTGAATAAGCTTATTTCTATTCCCGCAGAACCTATTACCGTTAAATGGGAAATTAACGAGTCAAAAAAAACAAGAACAGGCAGCTTACGTGCATTATTGAAATTTAAAGATGAAGACAAACTTCACATTCTTAAAAATAGTACATCGTTTGATAGACTGAAAAATGACACTTTAGACTTTGAGTCTTATGAGCAATGGTTGCCAGAAGATGCAAAGGTAGGCATTAAAACAAAAAAATGGAAGCGCATATACACTCATTGATGTAATCGCGCTTCAACCAAATCTGTTTACACAAACAGAGTTATCACCCTATGTGAATGGAAGTATTACACCATTGAGTGGTGGTTATATTCTTGTTTCCTTATACTCTATGTGAAATAAGATAGTCATCAATATCTGTTGCCATATTTATTTATTGGCTTAAGGTGTTGGCACTTGGCGGTGAAGTTCCTGAGCACTTTAATAGTATAAGTAAAGATTTGACCCCCTAGTCAGACCCCCTAGTCAATTTGGCCCGCCCACGATCATGCGCACTTATTGAAAGACGAGTTCATCTTGGTTAAGTTTAAAGTGTATAGAGGTCAAGTACCATATTGACTGGTATAAATAATCCACAAGTATAGCAAAGGGAATAAGGTGGAAAAGTGATTGCATTATGAACAAACAAGTTAATAATGCAGTCATTGTTGGCGAGTTCAAGATTCGAAAAGTGTTACCCTTGTTTGAACCATGCCAAAAATTCATTTTTGCTTGTTTTAAAAAATGGATGAAATATCCAGGTTAGATATTTATAATGATCAGTGGTTTGTATAATGTTTAGACAATTCAGTCAAGTCAAACACATGCAATTTGGTAAAAATAGAAAATTTAAAATCCATACTGCCGTAAAAATAAGTAGCAGTATAAACCTATAGGGTCAGCATCAAATGTCAATAGCAGAAGTAGAAAAGATTTTGCAATCACTTGATTCGAATTCAAATCACTCCTTTTCATTTACCACCAACACTTCAACAGAGAAATTGCAACTCAGTATTAAAGATGTCGGTGAAATTAAGTTTCCGGTGAATAAAACAACCATTAAAAAATTAATTAAACAGGCTACCCCTGCTCTATTTGGTCATAAAGAGAAGACGATTTACGACCCTAAGGTTCGCAATACTTGGGAGCTTGACAAAAGCGGCGTTAAAATTGACATGAGAAAGTGGAAGCATGATCTATCGATTGTGTTAGATCAAATGGCTGAGGAATTATTTCCTGATGGCACAGTATTGACAGCAGAGCTGCACAATATGCTGATATACGAACCCGGCCAGTTTTTTAAAAAGCACCAAGACACTGAAAAAACGGCAGACATGCAAGCGAGTTTAGTCGTGATGCTGCCTACAAAAGAGGGCTTAAAAGGCGGCAACCTTGCTATTGAACACACGGGTCAGAAAAAAGTTTATGGAAAAAAGAAAGATGATTCTTCAGTATTGCATGTTGGTTTCTATGCTGACTGTGTTCATGAAGTCAGCAAGGTCAATGAAGGACACCGACTGGCATTAACCTTTAATGTTTCGGTAAAGTCTAAAGGCGTGACCGTCAAAGAGTGTCCGCCAGCGTTAATCGAAGCAGTGAAAGGCTATTTTAAAAGCCCACTGAAGTCACGTTATTCATCAGTGGAAGAAAGCAGCATTTTTTGCATATTATCACATCAACATACTCCGAAGAGTTTGAGTTGGAATACATTGAAAGGAAATGACATTGCGCCAGCTTTTGCATTGAAAGCCGCAGCAGAAAATCTCGGTCTCGAGGTTTACCTGGGCAGTTTTGAGTACAAGGTAACCTATGAAGCTGAGGAGGATGGCTACGGTTATTATAGTTATCGTAATCGTCGATATGAGGACACTGATAAAGCATCTGATTACACAACGGGGGATCTTATTTCTGACGAATGGTCTTGGATGTCTTGTATTGATGTAAATGGAAAAAAGGCTCAAACACCCGATTGCAGCCTTTACGATGCAAATAAAATTGAGCTGGGTGATCTGGACGAACTGGAAGTCGAGGAAGAAGACTACGAAGGTTATATGGGAAACTATGGCAATACACTTGATCGTCTCTATCATCGGGCTGGAATTGTCATTCGAGACCCACAAGCAAAGGCATTTAAAAAAATTATATCTGCTCCATTAAAAGAACTTGGCAGGATTGAGCGCTTGAAAGATGAAAATATCGCACATGAACAGCTAGAGCGGTATTTTCCATATGTTCAATCTTTTCCTGTTGACCTCAAAGTAATAGAACGAATCATTAGCATATGCAATAAATTTGAGTCGCCTAAACTTTTACGCCAGTTAATTTCGGATCAGCACTTTCATTTGTTGTTTGAGTTACCTGCTCAGTGCCTTGCTAGCTTGGACGCTGAAAATAAAAAAGTAATCGATGAGATGATGCAAGAAGTCTTGAAAAAGCACCATCACTATCGTACAAAAGCGTACATGATTTCTTTATTGAAAACCTGTAATGCTGAATCGCCCTTGTGCAAGCGTTTTATTCACCTTATGCCTAACTTTGTGGCAGGGGGAACTGAAAACGTCAAGGATGAGTACTGCTTCGATCGTGAAAAGCATACCGAGCAAGTGAACCATGCTGCGATGATTTTGGATTTTGCTTTGCACGCAGAATGTTTTAATCAAGCTTTACCTTTACTTAAACATATAGAGCAACACCCTTTGACGTACCCGGCTGAACTGTTGGTTCTTAAGTTTCCACCCAATCCAATGAGATTGGGGGTAAAAAATTTGGCTAATTTTTATCAAAACTGTCTTAAAGAGCTGAAGGTATTTGTGGATCTAGAAATTCTTCAAGATGCAGGGGCGGCAACCATACCGGTTGATGATTTCTGTGTATCTTCGACACCGTCTAGAAATTTCTACACATCGTCTATTAACTCTGAAAAATGTAGGGAGTTATTGTTATTTCTAAGATCAGGTGAAGTAGAGACCACGTTGCAACTGTTTAAGAAGGATCAAGATTATATTGTATCAATTATTAATCGATACAGATTACCAGTGAAATTTAAGTTTGACTCTGTCGCATCGCGCTATCATGTGACTTATAAGAAGGATTTAATAACATCGAAGGCAGTTAGAAAGAAGCGACTGCAAACGTCTCAAAAGGCAATAGCATTATTAGAGGTATAATCCGTCACCTCCGTTGACGATAGTTTACGGGGACACTAATGAACAAGTTTCATCAATAACAACAAATGCTTGCCAGCAGGACGAGCGAATCTGTCAACACGCGATATGAAGCGTGTCAAAATACAATAGACAATAGGGGTCAAGTGTCACATTGATTGGTATTAACTTGTCCAGATCAATAATATATGAAGCTACTCATATAGAATGATACTTGACCCCTGTACTCTTATCAAGCTTTTCTCCAGTGTATAGAACAAGCCTGCCAACGTTATTAATGGCGTGTATACCCAAAAATATAATCAACTCAAAAAAACCGAGGGTGCTTTGTTTCGAGGCAGGTACAAGGCCATCCTGATAGAAACCTTCAGTTATTGACTCCAAGTGAGTCGATATATTCACCGAAATCCTGTCGAACGAAAACAACCCCTGGTTCATCAGCTCATAGAATATCCGTGGTCGAGTTATCCCGGCTATCTGAACAAGTCAGCGAGGCCGTTCTGGTGAGTGAGAGCGGATGTTTTTGGTGAGTTGGGTGTTCTTCATCCAGCCCCTGCGTATGCCCGATATGTTGAGCGTGGTCTTGATGAGGAAACCCAAACATTTTATGCAAAGAATCAATGGCCAGCGATTAGGGGGAGTCAGCCCTTTGCAGAAATAGCATTATGCCAATGCGCTTAGTTTTAGCCGGGAAGTAAAGGCAAGTGTCGATCAACAAGCGATTCCCATTAAACAAATTATCCAGGCCGTCGCCTCTTTTTATGGTTGTGATAAAAAGACAATCGAAAGAGGCGTGCGCGGAAGAGGGCAGAGAAATTATCCACGCTGGATAGCGATGAAACTGAGCCAGGATTTATCGGGCCAGAATCTTTCAACGATAGCTAAGTTTTTTGGTGTAGGTAATTATTGTACGGTATCGAGAACGATTGGTCGATTGAATGAGGTGTTGGCACTTGGTGGTGAAGTTCCTGAGCACTTTAATAGTTTGACCCTCTAATCCTAATCTACTTGATCAATAATTCACCTCAACGACTGTCTCTTTGAATGCTCTTGTACATTTAGCATCCATATCTTGTCGGCCCTAAGATTCAATGAGGTGGGCAGGGGATACGCTCTAAAATATCTTGACTAGGATAATCATCCAGGTTATACGTTATATCTTCATAAATCACGTATAACTGCTAATGAATCGATTTTCACTCGCGACAACAACACTGTATCAACAATTTTCCGAACAGGTCATTTCTGATGAGTTGAGTCGAGATCTTGGAGATTTGCCAGGCGCTTTTGTTTCGAAAGAAATTAAAGGTAAAACCTATTGGTACTTACAATACCATGAAGCAGGAAAACAAAAACAAGCTTACGTGGGGGCTGAAAATGAAAAGCTTCTGTCTTTAATAGATAATTGGGAGGAAATTCGCCAAGAAAGTAAAATGAGCCAACAGCGCCGACTTGAAATGTGTGCCATGTTAAAAGCCGGTGGCATGCTGACGGTTGATCCGGCCATGGCTAAAGTGCTGACTCTTTTGTCAGGCAGTGGTATTTTTCGGCTGGGTGTCGTGCTTGTGGGAACACAAGCCTTTAGAGCCTACGGAAATATACTCGGTATAAAATTAGCCGGAGCCTCATTGCAGACTCATGATATCGATCTGGCGCAGGAATATAATATTAACGTCGCGTTACCTAGCGAATTTAATATCGATCTAACCGATATTATCGAGCGTGCTGAGATAGGTTTTATCCCAATACCTTCCTTTAATCCAAAACATCCATCTACCTCTTTTAAGATTCGAAGAAAAGAAATCAAGTTAGATTTTTTAACACCACTGATTGGTAAACCGGCATCCGGTCCGATTAAGCTCACATCGCTGAATACTTTTGCGCACCCCTTGCGATTTTTGGACTATCTTATTGCTAATCCCATTCAAACAATTTTGATCGGCAATGCCGGCATTTTGGTTAACATACCTCACCCTGCACGTTACGCCATGCATAAATGCATTATTTCAGGTCGACGGCCAATTACCGAAAAAGCAAAACGAGAAAAAGATATTTATCAAGCACAGCAGCTTTTTGAAATTCTTCTTGAAGATGACAGTTATTCGATAGAGATCGCTTGGAAAGATCTAACGCCACACGGAAAAAATTGGCAACAACATGCTTTAGAGGGAATGAAAAAGTTTTCGGATACAAGTATTAAACAAAAAATGACTGAACTGTTGAGTTAAGGAGTTAATATGATATATGACTCCTAATTTACTGGATATTTTAGGCTCTGTTTGCGTTAAGTGTTGGTAAGCATGAATTTAATATAAAACAGCTTATTTTGTAGTATTTTGTTGTTCTGTAAAGTTCTATTTTATATCGAAATAATCAGTTTCAACACTTAACGCAAACAGAGCCATACTTTATCAGTCAGCATACTAGACTACTTCGATAGGTACTTTTCAAACGCTATTTATCACTATTAATCTACAGTTGAGACAAGTTCAACCGCAGAATAATCGAAGCGTGACAAGCGGAGTTTAGATATGTCATTTAAATATATTTTAATCGTAATATCACTAATACTCATTGGGTGTGATAATAATATGCCAACATCATCAGAGCAACCTAGCAAAGAAGTGCATACAGAAGTGGGAATATTGAATAAGCTTATTTCTATTCCCGCAGAGCCTATTACCGTTAAATGGGAGATTAACGAGTCAAAAGAAACAGGCAGCTTACGTGCACTACTGAAATTTAAAGATGAAGACAAACTTCATATTCTTAAAAACAGTGCATCATTTGATAAACTAGAAAATGACACTTTAGACTCTGAGTCTTGTGAGCAATGGTTACCAGAAGATGCAAAGGTAGGCATTGAAACAAAAAAAAATGGAAGCGCATACACACTCATTGATGTAATCGCGATTCAACCAAATCTGTTTACACAAACAGAGTTATCACCCTATGTGAATGGAAGTATTACACCATTGAGTGGTGGTTATATTCTTGTTTCCTTATACTCTATGTGAAATAAGATAGTCATCAATATCTGTTGCCATATTTATTGGCTTATATAACATTTAATCCCCTTACGCACCTCAGGTGTGGTTTGTCTATTTGACATACCGGCGTAGGCATAAATGTTGATGCTAAATATTTCCCCTAGGATTTTTATTCGATCCATCAAGCATTGCTTCCGATTTTGACTTGAATTTGACATTGATTTTATGATTAAATCCTCCAGTAAGTATACAATAATTAAATTTCTAATCAGGTGAAAATTTAAGTATGGAAACACAACAATCTATCACCGAAAATCCTCAGTCACAACGGCAACCACCCTACTACTGACTATTATTTTGTTGCCCGTTATTAGCCAGAAAAGAAATTTATCAACTAAATAAAGACCTAAATTTATGTTTTTAAAAAAAGTAAAAAACATTTTCATTCTCTTAATTGTTTCTTTATCTATTGTAAATTGCAGTAAAGATGACGATGCTGAACCAGAGATATTTGCAATTCCAGCAACATCACTAATTTCTGAACAAACACTTGAAAACGCTTCTCCTCTGATTACGACGGCTGTGTATAAAGTTATTGATGGCGTAGTAGATAGATCTATCAATTTTATAGAGGATGATATTGCTAACGGTACCGTTAGTTCCGCACAGTATAAAGGCGGGAAATTTATATTCGTACCAGTTAATCCGAGTACCGGAGAATTTACCTCTCCAATAAGTTTAGATACAAATACTGCTAACTTTGGAGAATTTAAAATAACCGAAGTTGATGGGAAGCAAGTTAGAGAACTATTTGATACTAATTTTGGCTACACGAACCAAAGAGAGATTGTTGAATTAACTTCTGAAAGGTTTACGTATTCTTTTCAGCCACAAGGAAGTCAAGATACTTTTTATGTAGAGCATGAACCTTACAATGTGAAGTTTCCTCAAGCTACTTTTTCAGAGGAATTGACCGCAGTAATAAATGAACGATTTAATCTAATTCCATAGTTCGAGTCCATTTCTAATGGATATGCCTCTAACGGTAGTGTTGCTACTTCGATATACGCAACAGTTGATTCCTTTGTCCCGTCCGTCACGGCTACGTATAATATAGGGGTCAGGTATTCACTTGTAAACTCACCGCATCTTTTTGTCTGGGCGTTTAATGATTGGCCATCGACCACCAACGCCGCAACACTCTTGGTAAACAGGACAAGTTAGTATCATGTTGATTGATACTAACTTGTCCTGTTTAATAAACTATGAAGTTAATCAGTTAATATCATGCTTGACCCCTATATTTATGCAAAGAATCAATGGCCGGCGATTTGGGGGAGTCAGCCCTTTGCAGAAATAGCTTATGCCAATGCGCTTAGTTTTAGCCGAGAAGTGAAGACAAGTGGCGATAAACAAGAGATTCCCATTAAACAAATTATCGAGGCCGTCGCCTTTTTTTATGGTTGTGATAAAAAGACAATCGAGAGAGGCGTGCGCGGAAGAGGCCAGAGAAATTATCCACGCTGGATAGCGATGAAGCTGAGTCAGGATTTATCGGGCCAGAATCTTTCAACAATAGCTAAGTTTTTTGGTGTAGGTAATTATTGTACGGTATCGAGAACGATTGGTCGATTGAATGAGGTGTTAGCACTTGGCGGTGAAGTTCCTGAGCACTTTAATAGTATAAGTAAAGATTTGACCCCCTAGTCCCTCTAGTTGACCCATTGTCTGTTAACAATAACATTATTCAGAGGTAGCACCCATTCTAATGTTTTAATTGATACTTTCCTAACGAAACAATCTTCTTTCTAAAAGGGTTTTCATATCACGCCTGCGATCTGCGCATACATGGATCACTACTTTATGATCAATGATTTCATAAATAACACGGTAGGGTTTAAAGAGGACTTGTCGATATTCCTTTATACCCTGCCTTTCCAGCTCATTTGGATAGTGACCTCGCCCCGGAGTCTCTTCTAAGCTATAAATAAGCTCTTCTATTTTATCGAGTACATAATTGGCATTGTCGAGCGTATCTTTCTTTGTAATATAATCATAGATATCTACAATATCTTTTTCTGCTTCGGTAGTTATTCTTATTTGGTGCTTCATTTATAGTTACGGGCTTTGATATTTTTCCGTATATCTCCAAATGCTTTTTTTGCTGTTTTATGACTACCTTGGGAATAGGCCTCTTTGCTTTGGGCTAACATTTTAAGCAATGCTAAGGATTCTTGATCTTGCTCATATTCTGCAATATCAAGAATAATCACTTTTGCTTCACCATTTTGTGTAATGACCATTGTACTGTTGTTTTCATGGACTTCTCTGATGGCTTCAGCTGTATTTTGCTTCAAATAGCTTATAGGCTTTACTGACTTACTTAACTTCATTGGTATTTACTCATCTTTAATATATTTAATCATATAATACCAAATATAGTACTAAATATGGTACTAATTTAAGGGTTGCAGTGGTGGAGCTGCAACTATTTAAAGTCAAAAATCAAGATACCCATCAAAAAGCCACTTTATTGATGGGTATAACAATAAGGTTGTTTTTTGATGGATGTCTTAGGTTTCGTTGATAGCTTATTTGACTATATTTTTAGTTGGATCAAATTAGATCTTTTGGTGGGAGTTGAGACTATATGAATAAGGTGAAAATAGTTGAAAATGCTAGTTTATAAATGATATTTGTCTCTAACTTAATGTTATTAAAGTTATTTTATGTAAATTAATTATTTGTCGTATGAGTGTGAGCAACAAAATTTTTTGTAAGTAATCTCATCTTTCGCTTGATGCTTGATGTATATTAAACTAAGCTTAGCTAAGTTTAATATACGAGAGATCTTTCCAAATGGGTACTAAACAGGTCAACATGCATGAAGCTAAGACTAAATTGTCTGAGTTGGGTGAATTAGCTTGGAAAGGGCAAAAAATTGTTATTGCCAAAGCGGGTAAGCCCTTTTTAGATCTTTATCCACACAGAGAAACTAAGCCAAAAAGAAAGCCAGGGCGCTTTAAAAATAAGATCAAAATGAGTGATGATTTTGATAATACACCTGACGACATTATTGATTCATTTGAAGGCGAGTAATGCGTCGATTACTACTTGATACGCATACTTTTTTGTGGTGGTTAGCTGATAGCGATGAACTTGGTTTGTCGTCTCGCACGTTAATTGCAGATTCTAAAAATGAAATTTATGTCAGTGCCGTATCTGCTTGGGAAATTTCGATTAAAAAGAATATTGGTAAATTGCAAGCGCCAGATGGCTTGGATAATGTCATTGAAGAAGAAGGTTTCGAACGTTTGTCTATCTCTTTTTTTCATGGCGAACAAGCTGGTGCATTAGCTAATATTCACCGAGATCCTTTTGATAGAATGTTGGTTGCGCAAGCACAGGCTGAGGGTTTAGAAGTTATGACGGCTGATGCTTTTATTCCTAAATATGGTGTAAAGGTTATTGATGCAAGAGACTAAATTGACTTGGGGTCTTTACTTATACTATTTTTTCTTGAAATTTAAGACACTCATAAAAATTTCCATGTCTATAGGGTGTAAATGGGTCAGGTATTGAAATGCTAGTTAAACAGGGGGTAATCGTACTCTAAATTTGTCTGAACAACTAGCATTTCAATACCTGACCCCTCTTACTGAGTACATTGACATTATTCTGAGTAATGAACAAGCAGCGATTTAAACATAACCAAGTGATATACCACCAGGGTGAAAAACGCCCCGGTGTGTTCCTTATCGTTACCGGACATATCAAGTTAACGGTGTTCAATGCCTCTGGCGATGAATTCATAAAGTCCATCTTACCCCAGAATGAATACTTCGGGCCAGGCTTGAGTTTTGAAAACGAGTCTTCTTGCGAAGAAACAGCCATGGCTAAGGGGGACACTCAATTGATATGCTTTGATGATTTGAAAATGAGAGAACCCATCGAACAATATTCATCGATCATTGCAGAGATAGCAGTGAGTATGGCGAACCAAAAACGATTTCAGGAAAAACGGCTGGAGCGCATGCACCTCGGCGATATGCACTGTCGGGTTGCTGGAATGATTCAAGAATTGGCGCACCATTATGGATCGTCTTGTCAGCATGGCCATGCCATTGATTTTCGGATGACGCAAGGCGAGTTGGCAAACTTAGTGGGTGCAAGTCGCCAACTTGTTAGCAGTATTCTCAACGAATTTAAAGGTCTTGGGTTAATCAGTTATACGCGCACCTATATTTGCCTCGATGATGTGAAAGGTTTATCTCAATACATTAAGTACTAAGATCGAACAAGCTACCCACCTTCTGAAAAATAATTCAAAAATTTTCTCTCACTGTCTTTTCAATGACAGAAGTCATCTTCTGAGTTCGCTATTCTGTTGCCTGCAATATCGTTAACGGTGATGGGCTAAGTTTGCGATGGCGCTCCACCGACAGCAAAAGCATCATGGCGATTAACATCGCTGAATTAATTTGACTTAGATGATAGGGGAGAATTACATTGAAACAATATGTTAGAAAAATTAGTCGCGCCTGATTACTTATGGCAGCAGCACTGCCATTTGCACTACAACCCTTGCTCATAACAGACGTGTTAGCTATTGACTCCCCGATTGCATCCGGCAATGTGAATGCTGAAAAATCCAATAACAAAACGAATAGTGGTAACAAAGAAAACGAGAGCGGTACGGGTGGCAGATATGTCGGCGATGGTGTGGGCAATAAATAAAATTTCGATTAAATTCGAAACGAAATTTTTAGCGAAAAATATTATTGACGTTAAACTTATGAGGTAAAAAATGAATAGAAAATCATTATTGGCTACCGGATTTATACTCTTATCTACTAGCGTAGCTATAGCGCATGAGTACGATGAAGAAAAGAGTGACGCTGCTGTCTATCGGGTAGAAATGCACAACCAAACCGACAAACAATGGTTTAGCCCTTGTTTGTGTGCATTGCATAATTCGCGTATCCGTCTTTTCCAAGAAGGCCAAGCTGCGACTACCGGACAAGCCACATTCTCAGAAGATGGTTTTAATGGCATCTTAGCCAAAGAGCTGCAAGAAAACCCGAATGTTTACTCGGTACTTCAGTGCGGACCTGGTTTAACCCCACCCGATTCTTATCGTGTTGAGTACATCAAAGGTCCAGTCAGCGCCAGATTAACTTGCGCTGCTATGCCTGTTACTACCAATGATGTTTTGACGGTGATTCAACGTGTCAAACTACCGAAGCAATTCTATACGACACGCACTTATCGCAGTAAAGAATGGGATTTGGGATCAGAGCAGAATAACTATTCTGCTGGTTCGATGCCTGAAGACAGCGTCAACCTGATAGCCGAAGGTTCAAATAACCCAGTCACCATTGCTGACAGCGTAGTTTTCGGATCTTCAGGTCGTCCAGTCGGTGTACCTGCACTGTTGAATCCCTTCAGTCGTGCTTATATCGGTGATCAAGGTGAAGCCATTGCAGAAGGCACCATGAGCTTGTTTACCCACTATGAGGGAAGTGACGACTTCAATGCTGAGATTTATGGCTGGATGGGTTCGGCTTCGTATTTTTCGGTGACACGCATAGAATAATAAATATTTATTACTCGTACCGACTGTCCTAAAATGTATCCAACCATCCGCTATCTGGGTGGTTGGAAGAAGGCTCAAAATAAGAAAATAAGGGTCAAAAATAAGGGGTCAAATATCATATTTTCTGATTAAGTTTTATTTTTATTAAGAAGATTGAGATTAATGCCATCCACGAATGATACGTGACCCTATTTATTATTCGACTCGGTTTGTATTTTCCATTGTTAAAATGGATGGCGGGAATGGGGCAGTGATGTGGTTCAAGTTGAGCGGGAAACTGTTGAATAATACATCTGGATTACCAGGGTGTATTCTACGGTCAGTCTAGAGAGTTTATCATGCATAGGATTGTAAAAATGCCATGATATTCATTGCTGTGATATTGTCTTTAAGCGGATAACTGTCTTCGATTTGGGCGATCACAATGGCTTTATCGGCTTGAATATCATTTAGGGCTTGATAAAACCCTCGTGAAACTTTAGGCGAGGCAGACGCTTTGATTTCAATGGCCAGGGTCATTTGTCCTTTTCTCAATACTAAATCGATTTCTGCCTGATTAGATGTGCGATAAAAAAATGCTTGCCAGCGTGGTAATGCAGTCAAGATGCTTTCAATAATGATGCCTTCGAATGAACTGCCGTAGTTCGGATGGCCTAACAAATCATTTATAGTTTCAATGTCTAATAAAGCATGCATTAAACCACTATCACGAATGTAAACTTTGGGGGATTTAATCAAACGTTTTTTGACATTTTCGGCAAAAGGTGGCAATACCCGAATAATGAAGGTTTGTTGCAAAATATCAAGATAAGAGCGAATGGTATGAGAGCTAACCCCTAGGGATTCACCTAACTTCGATGCATTTAATGTTTGCCCGTGGACATGGGCTAGCATTCGCCAAAAGCGGTGTAGCGTTGTCGGGGGGATATTGAAACCGAGCTGGGGAATATCTCGCTCTAAAAAAGTACTAATATAATCCAAGCGCCAGTCAAAACTCACTGTATCATCTGCTGCTAAATAACTTCTCGGGAAACCGCCTCGTAACCAAAGACGGTTGAAATCATCCGCGACTTCGCTTAATTGAAACGGGGTGATTTCTAAATAACTGATGCGACCGGCTAAGGATTCTGAACTTTGGCGAATTAAATCACGAGAGGCTGAGCCTAGGACTAACAATTGCCCTGCACGTTGTTGCCGGTCAAGATATCCACGGATGAAAGGGAAAATTTCTGGCGTACGTTGAATCTCATCCAAACAAATAAATCGATCATGATTGATTTCAAAAAACGCTTCTAAATTTGAAAGTTTATTTGGTCTTTGTCGCGCTCTAAATCCAAATACAAAGCACCAGATTGATGCTCACAAATGTGTTTAGCCAGGGTAGATTTACCCACTTGCCGTGGCCCCAGCAATGCAACGGCGGGGTTGTTAGCCAAGCGCTTGATAATTTGAGGCAGGCAATTTCGAGCGACATAATCATGCATAAGTGAAGTATAGCTTCATATTTACATGGATACAAGCTATGTTGTGACATTTTCGCTCTTCAATGTTGTTGGCTAAGCGTTGAGCACGCTAGCTGGGTTACTAAAACCGTAGGGGGCATTGCATACACGAAACAACGCTTGGGTAATGTAAGGGCAAGAGGTAGCCTGGATGAAGTGCAATGGAATCTGGGGATGGCGTTTTGTTTTTTTATGCTGCGTGAAAGGAATTGGAATTATTGAGCTTAGTTTATCCTATAAGAAATAAGCAAATAAGGGGTCAAATATCATATTGATTGATTATGCATCGTTCAGAACATAAAAACCACGTGCTAAGCGCGTGGTTGGAGGCTATCAAATATGGCCTCCCCTAAATCTGTTATAATTAGTTGTTCACCATCAGAAATCCATTGCCGTTGCTCACAAAATCCTTGCACAAGCTTTTGCTTTCGGATATTTTAACCTAAAGTTTAACGAACAATAGCAACTATAATGTCAGGTTTGAAAAAAAGAATAACTTGTTACCAATGGGTTCTCTCATTGCTAGTTGCGATGATCGCAATGCCTGGCTATGCAATCGATATTGATGGCATTGTAACCAAGCAATGCCAGATGCATTCAGGTGTTATCCTCTCTGTTGATCAGACGACCGTTAATCTGATCGATTTTCAGGGTCAAGTACATAGCGTTGACATCAATGATATCGACACCATCTTCACCTACGGACATAAAGTCAATCCTTTTTCCCAATTCAATCTCAACAATGAAAGTTATCCGTTTCTCAAAGAGGTTTATTTTGATATCAATCAGGATAAACCCGACCTGGTAGGTTGGCCGGTAAAATTCATTGAAGACCTGGTCTTTTTCTACTCACTTGATGCAAAAATCTACGTACTCAGTATTGAGCAAATTGGTAAACTACGTCCATATCGTGGGGAAAGAAAAACGCTAGCACTTGAATATCAGCCGGTATACCTTGAAGTATCCGATTATCTTGAAAAGTGTCAGTTCAAAACCTCGGCCGATCACAAGGCGATTGTATTAAGACCCGTGCGTATATTGAGTGATCAAATAAAAATCGATCAGTTTCTTGGCAGTTTTGTTCATGGTCAACAGCGACTGAACAACTTTGAAGAACGCACTTACTTATACGCCAAACCTTTTTTGTTTCCGGAACGTTCCAGATTATCCATTCCTTATTTTTCAAAAAGCTTTGGTATCAAACCGACACTTCCTTTTGCTTACATCTGGTCAACGGGCAATGACTATCACTTTCAATCCAACACGGGTATCGGTTCTCAAATTAGTCAGAATCTTCCTTATTTATCACCTACATTTCTATTGAGATCCGATTTTAAATCCCATTTTTTCAGCGGCAGTTTTGAGGGTAATGTCATCGCTATGAGTGCCGGTGATTATCCTGATGATGTCTTTGATATTGACGATTCAAGTACTCCAGCAAAATCTCATGTCATTGAAAGTTTAAATTATCTTGCCATTATGGGTGCGGATTACGGGCCTTATTCTATCGGGTTTGGCAGTTATTTTCCGGTACATCTAATCGTTTTTGATGATAGAAACACAAGAGGTGTATTAGCACATTCAATGTCACCATTGCTTCGACTCAGCTACACAAAAAAACGTTACAAGCTGCGTTTGATTATTGCCAAAACAAAGTATCGGTTTAATCAAAATGAAATCGATGATCAGCTTGTTATTGAGCCATCAATTGGTTCCGACCCTTTTGGTAACTTTGGAAGCGTGCCTGCATTTGAGCCCGTTGATCATATGCCATCAGACTCTGACAGTACTCAACTGGACGGGCAACGTTTTGCTGGAAATGAAAACAACGAAAGTTCTCCACTGAGTGACTTTCACTACAAAAGTCGATTTATACGTGTCGCTGGAGAATTTGATCTAATCGAAACGATAAAAGTATTTGCTGACATTGTTCACACTCAAGGGGAATATAAAGAAACTTATGATACGCAACATAATCGCCTGAGCTATAAAAACACGGCATTCAGTATCGGGATAGAGCACCAGTTCAGTCATTATGTAAATCTAAAGTTTCAGTATCAAAGCCTGACCCGAAAAAATGAGGGAACGTTTAATAGTGCCTTGATTAATAATACAAAAACACTTTCATCCTTTGGTGGCCAGTTTGAACTCCTATTTTAAATACCTCATTAGCGTGCTTTGCCTGATTTCAATGAGTCCGGCGTTGTCACTGGATCTTCAAGGGCTTTATTCGACATCATGCACACGTGACATCGGCGTTATTCTCGAAGTGGATCGCGCCAAAGTGTATCTGCTCAATCTGAATGGTGAAGTTGTTTCAATACCGCGTTATGATATCGTCGGGATTGCCAGTTATCCAATCAATCATATACCAATAACCAGCATAGAGATGCCGGAAACGCTGACAACTAAAATCAAATACCATAAAATCAAAACCAATTACAGAAAAACACTGGTCGATCTTGTTGAAGGCTGGCCCATCGGTTTTTCAAAAGACAAGATTTCTTTTCTGGATAAAGAAGGGCGCGAAATCGCCGTCGAAAGGAATAATATCTGGTCTATTAAAACTTCCGACTCGCTCTTACACAGAGGGTTTACCAATCAGGTTCGTTATCGATATGATTTTTTACACCCGACCAGCATGGCAAAATGCGCTAAAAAAATCCATGGCAACCATTCTGATTCGGCAAAACTGATTGACATTGTGCCACAGGAATTTATTAGCGATACGGTGACCATCAAACGCAAGTTTGACGTGATCCAAAATGAGCACGACGTTGTCAGAATGTATGACCGCAGTCAGAAATTCTACCCTGTCCCTGAAGTTTACAAAAACATTGTCACACTTGGCTTTTGGGGTTCCGTAGGATCACGTTATGGCTCCAGCGATAATCGAAATAACAATGGTGCCCCCATTTTGATTGAAGAATTTTCATCAGGACCGTTCGGTTATCAACATCTGTTTCTGACTGGTGCTTCCCCCAATCATTTATTTATTCACGAAGAGCCGCAAACCCAAATATTTTATCGTTTTAAGGCGGACTATTTCCATATGTCCATATTTTTTGATCCCAACGAAATTCTGGTTGGCAAAAAATTTAAATGGCAAGAAGATGATTTACAGCAGGGTGAATTTCGTACCGTTGAAAGTTCATTTCTGGAAACCGGTCTGGACTTTGGGCATTTTTCGCTGATTCTTATACCTGCGAGCAGTATCAATCTGGGCACAAAAACAAGGGATGCAAGCACAAACGGCGTAAACTTTAGATCTTACTCAAGCTCACTGCCTCGCTATGGACTTGCCTATCAAAATCATTTTTTAAAAGCAGACTTTGTTAGAGGACAGTTGTCGGAAGAGCAGGGCGCTGATTATGGAGAATATATTGATGCGTCTGGTCATTTAAACTATGGAAGAATTCCAGGCATGAAATACACCATGGACTATCTCAGAATCAATGGTGAACTGGAGTTTCTGGACAAATACAAAATCAGTGGCAGTTATATTTATCGCACACTTGAAACCCGTGCTTTTACGTCAAAATCATTTACCGGCGCACTTTTTTTAGATTATAAAATCAACTACAAATATCTCACCCGTGGCATGCTATCTGTCGAACGTATTTCATCGAATCAAGCAAGCGTAGATTACCAAGTAAAAATCGGAGCCAATTTCAGTATTATTTTTTGAATACCGGTGCCAGTTATTTCAAAGTTGTTATAACCCCCTATAATAAAGGGTCAAATCTAGTATATGAGCTAGTGCATTATTTCATCAATCAATAATTATATTCGATAAGACAGTTATCTTGCGCTAAATCACGTTGACATATGAATTGAAATCGGGTAACGTCCGCCAGCGTCAAAAGTGACGACTGTTTTAGTTTTATGAGTAACGGTAGAAAAGGATTGCATGGAGGATCATAAAATGAGTGGTATACATTTGATTATCTGACAAGCTATAGCAGTTCTACCCACTTTTATACCCCATACAGTTTTTTAAGAAATGATTATATTATGTGGATCCGCACGACATGCAATCTTGAATTTCAATTAGGAGATTCGACTCCGTTAATATTGATGCTGCGCCCACGCAGTGGCAAATATCAATGGGTTGCACGAGAAGCATACACTCTAACACCAAGTCTACCCGTAGAAGAATATACTGATATCTCAGGGAACTTATGTCAACGACTGATAGCACCAGCCGGCATGTTCACCGTCCATACTTCTGCTGAAGCAATGATTTCGGATCAATTAGATGAGGCACCAGGTGCATATTTTGTGGAGATTCAAAACTTACCAGATCAGGTATTAAACTATTTACGGCCAAGCCGTTATTGTGAATCTGACCGATTTGGAGATCTCGCAAAAGAAATCGTTGTTGGAGAATGGCTTGGTTACGATCAAGTTAGTCGCATCGTTGATTGGATTCGCAATACCACCTGCTACGAACCTGGCTCCAGTATCTTCCCCTTGTCTGCCGTTGAAGTACATCAGCGTGGCGCAGGTGTTTGTCGCGATCTGGCACATTTAGGTATCGCACTTTGCCGTAGCATCAGCATCCCGGCTCGTTTAGTTGTTGGATATCTCTATGATCTGAAACCGATGGATATGCATGCTTGGTTTGAAGCTTATGTTGGTGACCGCTGGTATACTTTCGATCCTACACAGGATACGCTTCGAGGTGGACGACTTGCGGTCGCATATGGAAGTGACGCCGCTGATGTCGCCATATATCATCAATTTGGTCCACCAGCTATTTTCTCCAATATGAAAGTGCGCGTAGAATTATTAAACGCTCCTCCAGGATAAATCTAAAAACAAGAGGTCATGCTAGTCTTGACCCTTGTTTTTACCCGCCTTCAAAAAAATCTTAATAATACGCACGCAACACCCGATCAAACTGCTCAAACTGTGTCCACAGTATTGAATTGTTGGACCAGTTATTTTCATGTGCCGTAAAAATAGCAGTTATCAGGACACGTTGTAAACCCCGTGAACGGTTACCCAAATTTCTATGCTAGGTGAGGCATATCAATGTCTGCTATAACTTAAATGACTATGCAATTTTTTAGTTTTGGGCGACAGAATTTCAGTGCACCTTCGTTTAACTTAAAGTAATTGCTTAATTAGTGATTATCTGTCTTATCAACTTAACAGGACAATTGTATATGAATTCAAAAACCTATATATGGCTTGTTGTATTACTCATTATACCGATCTGTGCTACGGCTGGCGGTATGCACGATAAATTTGGAAATAAATTTTTGCATCTATTTGATGAAAATAAAGATGGTAAGGTCTCATTGGCTGAGTTCAAAATTGCCTCTCAAAGCCGATTTACGCGCATGGACAGCGATAATAATCAACAGATCAGCCAGGAAGAATTCATGGCACATGTCAAGCAACAGCGTGTTGAGCATAAAGCAAAACGCTTTAGTACCATGGATACCAATGGTGATATGCACGTTTCACAAGAAGAGTATTTAACAGCGAAACGCGAGCGTGCCATGGCAAAGTTTGCGCAGATAGATGCCAATAATGATGCCCGCCTGGATCAAGAAGAATACATCGACGCTAAACGTAAGCGAGGCTTTGGTAAGGGAAAGGATCAACGTAATAAAAGAATGTTCGATAAACTTGACCAAAATGAAGATGGTATCGTCACCAAGGCAGAAAGCTTAGCTGCGTGGGCAAATTGGTTTAATACGCTCGATACCAACCACGATGGCAATGTCACCCAAGATGAAGCGAATCAACGGATGCAGACTTGGTAGTGGTTTTTCGTCAAACGATGGGGGGAGGGGAGAAACTAACTAGCGACGATGCATTACTTGCCAGTATTGCAGCAAATGATAATGAGGCCGTTAAACAATTTATTCAGCGTTATGCCAAACCCTTGGTACAATTTGCTTATAGTTTTATCAAGGATGTAGACACCTGCCATGATATTGCCCAAGAAACATTTTACCGGGTTTGGCAACATGCCCATCGATGGCATACCGATAAGGTATCAGTGAAAACTTGGGTATTTCGTATTACGTATCATCTGTGTATTGATGAAATACGCAAGCGCAAGGCATTCACTCAATCATGCGTCGATATCAAGCATGCGACAGAGCAATATACGGATAATTTAGAGCACAACTTCGATCAACAATCGTTCTATCAACAGGTATTAACCCAGCTTGCAACGTTACCTGAACAACAGCGTATTGCGATAACCCTAAAGGCGATGGCGAATCTTAAGCAAAAAGAGATCGCCTATGTCATGGGATTAAGTGAAGAGGCAATAGAATCGCTGATTGCACGTGGACGACGTAAGCTAAAACAGCAATTACCGGAGGACTCAACATGATGAAAAATAAATTCTCATCAATGACAGATGGCGGCACCGAATCTATTGATCGATTGCTAACAGAAGCATTCGCCGCCCAAGCTGAGCAACTTGACGTGAAACCACAATGTATTTATCAGCAAGTGAATGTGCGCATCAATACTCGTGTTGTATCTAAGTCGGCATTTCAATCAATGAAGCTACCATCCATCTTAGGGGCTGCCGCAGTACTTGCGCTTATGCTGATCGGCCATGTATGGCTATCACCACAACCTAGCCATACGGTCCCGCTATCCTCTCAAGAGTTTGAGATTATGTCTCAATGGTTAAATGATGAAGTGTTATCGCCGAGTGTCGCAAGTGATGAAGAAAAAATCAGTTTATTTGATGTTTGGTTTGATGATGTATAACGTGATTTAATCTGACAGCCAGATTCCACTAGCTGTCAGATCGAGGTAGGTGTTTGTCAGACGTCAGTCAGACACGAGGTGTTTGATTTAACCGCCGTCAGCTAATACTTCCTTCAACTCTTCTTCAAAGATTAACCTGGCAAGTTCTTCTAGGTCGGCGGTTTGGCGGGATCGTAAATAAGCCACGGTGGCCTGTTTTTCGGCATCATTAGCAAATGTCCATTTATGGAGAGTGCCTGTTGCAGTTCTATCGAGTGCTTTGCCTTCAGTAATCCACTTGATTGCTTCAGCATCATTGATTTCCAGCACCCGGCCCAATTGATGAGCAGGTGCGCTAGCTGCACTAGTTGAGCCTGCACTCAGATGGCAATTAGCACAAGCCCCGCCAGACCCGCCTTCTTCATAACGTGCCCTACCCGTCTCAATGTTAACTTGTTGGTAGTCAGCGACCACCAAGGTTCTAATTTCAGCCTCTTGCCATATGCTTTCGGGTCTAACTTGATTGTCTCGACTGCTGATTCGGGTGGCTTTGACTGAGGTGATGCCGGGGTTTAGAGGGGTAATTCGCCATGCTTTACGACTTGAATATCGTCGTTTTAAACGGTCTGTTGCTCGCGTACTCAAAGCCTCTTGACCGACCTGTGCTCTGGCATCATTCACTCGTTGAATCATCAGATCAACTGTGTCTGTAGGCACATCGATTGTAACTTCATCAGCCCTAGCAATAGATTGGTCAACAATCTCTATCTTTCGACCTGTGGTTAACCAAATACGAAAATCATTACCTCCAAAATTCGGATCCGTTCCATCATAACCTGTGTAATATATGGTGCCACCTAGTAATGATTGTGCGTTTGGCGTTAGATTTAAATCCGAAGTTGGTGTTTTACCTGATAATCCAGTCTCTGGATCAGTGGCTGAATCAGTCAGTTTGCCAATTGATTCGTTGGTGCTATCTGCACAAGCGTGCAGTAAACTAATAAAAACACCGAGCAATAAAATTTTTCTCATATGCATCTCCCCGAACATTGGTGATTGTACCTATTTTTTAAAGGTACTTATTAATATCGTATTAACCAACAAATGAACACCATCCCGTACGTTTTATATGTTCACTTAGTATAAAACGTAACGAATTAAAAAATCCGTCGCTATTCATGAAAAAATTTATTACGTGAATAGGATGGACTGACCTAAGACCGCGCTCGACGCTTATTGCATAGCAATACCACGATATCATGACCCTTAGCATTGAGGTAGCAGTGGTTGATTATACCTAGATTCTATATGTGATTGGTATAGATAATTAGATAGCGATATAAGCAATATGAATCATATGTTGTTGTGGACTAACATTGATAGTATTTTACACAGTAAGCGCATAATGCGTGAATTAAATATTGTGCTTTTCATCAACTCAAAAAGACGTTAGCATATAAAAAAAACTATATTCTGCTGTAAGTAGGGAGCAATATTAGGTCAATAACCGTTAGCCTAATAATAACAATGAAGTTACCCCATCTGAGACTCCCCTATTTTTTTTTGCGCGTTGTAGACTAACTCGCACCTTGATACTAATAAATGAGCTAAGCAATAAATTACGTAAAGTAGTTTAGTTTGATGCACATCTGTGGGAGGGACCATAATCTATGTGTAATGAAAAATTCATGGCTGTTGTAAGCAGCTTAATAGTACTGGTTTTACTATTAAGCTGTACCGAACAACCCGCAACATTGCCTGCCAAACAAAGTCAGATCAAAACAACACTTGCGGCACAAATACAATTGAACCCACTGGTCAGCCGACAATTCACGCCACGTGTTGTCGATGCCTGGAGCCTGCCAACGATTGTAGGTACAGAAATTATTCCTGCCAACCAAAATAGTCATTTGATTGGTCCCATTAGTCAAAGCTTAGTGAATGAGCAGCTGCTGCAATGGCGGATAACAACTAGCCTGTCATCCAGTCAGTCTACTATTGTAGAACAAATGACCACGATTAAAATACGTGATGGGATCAATGGTCCTTGGCAAGATACGGCCCCGACTGATCAGCTCAATGATAAAACGCTTAGCTTTCCGTCCTATTTCAGCTCACCTACCGGGGTGTTGTATGCCTTGTGGCAACGCGAGAGCTTATTATTTTTCAGCCATAAAACCACCGCTAACACATGGTCAAGTCCAACTCAAATCGCCACAGGAAGTTGGGGGCATATGGCCTTTGATCATCAAGGCAATATGTTGGTCTTGTGGAGCCAGCCGGTGTTAAATGGCGTTAGCCACATTAATAGCCGCGTTTATAATATCTCTTCAGGCTGGATCAATGACACAGCTTCCCTTGAGCTTATTTACTCAACCGATACCAACGGTTTGCCTATCGGGGTAATTGATGTGGCGTTCCATGATAATGCTTTTCAAGTTATTTGGTCTGATCCGACAGATAGCTCGCAAGATCGCCTCTATCATGTCAGCCTAAGTGCCGTAACGGGTTGGGGCAATAAAGCGTTGCTCGACAATCCAAGCTTAGCTAGCGGGGAGCGCATTACCCAAATTAAAGTCATTAGCCATGCGGCAGCAAACGAATTAGTGTTAGTCGCAGGTATCACTAATAACGAGACTAACCAGCATCGTATCGCGGGTATATCAAAATCTGGCAGTACTTGGTTGACACCTGTTAATATTGATATTCGTCCCTCTAATACTGCCTCGCATACTTTGGGGTATCAGTTAGCTAAAGATGCAACCGGTATTAGTATTGCCTGGGTCACATCCGAACAGGTGGATGCGGAAACGTATCAAAAGGTACATGCACGCGAATATACTCTTGATAACGGTTGGTCTAAACCTGTGGATGTCAGTCCTGCTCGCATCGCAGCAAGCAACGATTCAGCGGTGCCAGTAATTCAAATCAATGATCTGCAAATCAAGCATGGGGCCAATCAGACCCATATCGCATGGGTGGAAACCAGTCAAAGTGGTGAGGAACTGCATATCGCTAGTCGATTACTCAGCGGTGAATATGATATGCCGACATTAATTTACCGTTCCACTGAGGCATTAATCACACTGAGTAAAATACAGCTGATCCAACTCGATAATACACTCACCGCTATATGGCTTGAGTCTGCCTCGATAGTTGATGGAACGGAATATCGCATAATGAGCGCTGATCACCAAGCGGCTGGGAACATTATTACACCCCAACCTCCGCTGACTAGTGCCACTCCGCCTGCGAGTGATCAAAGACCTGCTGCCACCTGGACAGCACCGAGCGCTATTTGGTCGAAAGAACTCTTCGCGACAAGTGAAGCAATTATCTTAGGTCCCAAGCTTTATACGAGTGAAGGGGTGCAAGATGCCATTGAATTTCAATTTGGCGGACAATTCAATGTATTGAACGATGATATTGGCGCCACTGAAAGCTTTTTCTTGACCGGTGATGGTGCTGGCATCTATACCGAAAATTCACCGATTATTGTCAGTGGTAGTGAGGACCCAGAGAATGTGAGTTCTGCTATCGATATGCTCGATGGTAATGTCTATTATATATGGTCGCTGAGTGGGGATCTTAATTTAGCCATATTGCCTGCAGGAAGCGACACGTGGAGCAGCCCAAGCGTCATTGTATCAGGCGGTGGAACACCGGCCTATGCCAAAGTTGATGCTAAAGGTACCGGAGGTGCTATTGTCTTTTGGGTCGTGGGTACACCTGGCGATTATCAATACAACGCCGTTGATATTGAGCCTGGTGGTACCGTTGGCGCAACGGCCTCCATGCCCGGAACGGATCAATATATCCATGATGTTGTTGCCACGCAAGCGGGAGAGGTCTATGTGGCCTCACTTAATGGCGATCCTAATGATCTATGGGCCAATAAAAGTATCTCGGTACATCGTTATACCGAGGGTAGCTGGGGCAAAGCACCCGCGATCAGCAGCTTAGATGAGGGTCAATTTAAAGGACTGGATTTAGTTCGCAGTTCAGTACAGTTATCACCTTCTGCTGCGGGACGTGTAGTTGTGATGCTCGATGCGGTATTTCGTATGAGCATACGTGGTTACCGACGCAATATTTACAGCAATTGGATTAATTTTAACACCGGTTGGGATGAGCGCTGGAACAATGTCGATTTTAATCTTGGGTTTGATGATCGGATTGATCACGGTTTTTCAATGGGCTTTGCCCGTAATGAGGCCGGTGATATGTGGGTTATCTGGGGGGAGCGCGAGCAAGATTTTATTACCGGAGCGCGCAACCGGAATGTATTTGCAAGCAAATATTATCCATCACATAACGACATAACCCTTGGCCATTGGGGGCTCCCCGATTTGTTATCAACCACGATCACAGATGATATCGATACGACTCCCGGCATTGCTCTTGCTGCTGATGGCAGTGCTGTCGCTGTTTGGACTGCCTTTTTCGATGAAGACGCAGGAACCCAAGGGGTTTGGGCAAGAACCTACCAAGAGGGAGCCTGGGCGGCAACCGATGATCTCATTGCCGAGATCAATGGTACTGTTGATGGTGAAGTATTTAATCCACGGGCATCCATTACACCAGCAGGTGCCATCCATTTGGTATGGTTACAATCTGTGCGTGGTTTGTTTATACGTACCTATACGTTAATGCATACCCAAGGTACATTTTAAACTGTGCCTAGCACCGACTAAGAGATTGACATAATAACAGTGAGTCTCTTAGTGTTTTCAAGGAAGGTGGACTATTTTTCTTATGACCGAAAAAAAACTCGATCGGTTATTTTTGTATCTATATGGGACGTCGCTTTATAGGCTTACCCAGCGCGTTCCTCGTTTCTCAAATCATCTTGGGTGAATTTTACTCGTTAATCGCGAATCAATCGATGGTATAAGCAAATTACAATATTTCTCTGTTTTTTTAATGTAGGTTAATGGTAACAATTGTAAGTATTTAATCGCTATCATTAAATATTTTGATTGCATTTAACATAGCTAATTTCCGACTAAAGTGATAGATTATTTCATAGAAAATAAATAATAATAAATTTGTGGGGGAAATATGGGAGAAATCAAAACTATTCAACGTTAAAATACGGTGCAATTGCTCGGTATCCCCCCATTAATTTTAGTCAAACCATCAAAATCTAATTTTTATAAATAGAGCCGGTTTGGAGAGCAAGGTATATTCTGTTGTCGTCTTTCAGGAATATAGCATTGTCGTTAAAAAAATAAAACGAGAATTCAAGGGGGGAAACGCATGTCATACGAGTCATGCTTCAATTATGAAGAGGGAACGGAAACCGAAAAATGCATATTAAAATGTAAAGAAGTCCTGTTTTCCGAAAAAACCAAATTTCAATCTGTCGATATTTACGATACATATCGATTAGGTAAAGTTTTAATCCTTGATGGTATTATCCAATCTTCTCAACACGATGAATACCGTTATCATGAAGCCCTGGTTCATCCGGCCATGCTGGCACACCCCAATCCGGAAAGTGTGCTAATCATTGGTGGCGGTGAAGGCGCTACCGCGAGAGAAGTTTTAAAGCATCCCTCAGTTAAACACTGCGTTATGGTCGACATTGATGGTGAACTGGTAGAACAATGTAAGAAACACCTGCCTGAGTGGCATCAAAATTCATTTTCTGATCCCAGGCTGGAACTCATTATTGGCGATGGTCTAGAGTATGTCGCGCATTGTGATGAGATTTATGATGTGATTATCATTGATGTCTGTGATAGTTTTGAATATGACAGCCCAACCATTAGTTTTTTCAGTGCTCCATTTTTTAGACAATTAAAAAGTATCTTAGAATTGAAAGGTATCGTTGTATACCAAGCCATGTGTGCTTCGATTGGTGAAACTGATAACTTCGTTCAAGTGCATAACGGGTTAAATAAAGTATTTACGTTTGCTACTCCCTATACCACGTATATACCTGCATTTCGGTCAGAATGGGGGTTTGTGGTCACTAGCGATGTGGCCGATGTGGCAACAATGAAACCTTCGAGTATAAAATTCGCCCTATCGCAACGAAATTTACAGCCCGTGTTGCGCTTCATTGACGAAGTGACTTTGCGAAGCATACTGAGCGTTCCTAAGGATATTAGGGCGTTATTTGCTACCTCTAAAAATGGGAAAGAGATGACGCCAATTAATCTGGAAAGGCCGTTGGCGGCGACTGCCTCTATGTAATAAGCTTCAAGTTTCACCAGATGCATGTGGTATAAAGATGAAAAATAATAAGCCAAATGGCAACCATGTGTGGTTGTGGGCCATAAAAAACTCTAAAAAAAGTTTTACTACGGTGCTTATTTTAGCACTCTTTGTCACTATTTTCGAGCTTAGTATTCCTTGGTTATTGGAAAAAGTAATCGATGAAGCTCTCAAAGATGAGGTCAATGTTAGTCAACTCAACGAGTTTGGCCTCATCATGCTCGGCATTATTGTCTGTATTTACCTAGCTCACCATTCATATCTGCGTACTCAAGTAAAAATGTTGTGCGAAATTAGCTATGGGTTGCATCGGAGAATGTACCAGCATTTAATGGCGCAACCACTTTCCTATTTTAAACGCAAGAAAAGTGGTGAAGTAATACACCGCATCAGCAGCGATAGTAATGAATTTGAACACCATTGCGCTGCCTTGCTGTCCGAGCTACCTTATGAATCGATGGTAGCGATAGGCGTCATCGGCATGATGATTTACCTTGATGCGATGCTTGCTGGCTTTATCGTTGGTTTTCTTGTGATTACTTCTATAGTTTCTGCAAAAATCGGTCGCCCGTTGCCGACTTTAGAGCGTAGGGTGCAAATTTTAGGCGCACGATTTACCAATCGCTTACAGGAAATAATGCAGGGTATAAAAACCATCAAGTCATTTGGTACTGAAAGTAGCGAAAGTGACTTTCTTGATAAGGCGAATCAACGGCGTGTGGAAGTAAAGCGTACCAGTGGTCAGGTCGAGTCTTATTTATTACCCATATTCGATTTGATGGAAACACTCGGTGTGGTATTTGTCGTTTGGTATGGTGCTCATTTGATTCTTGAAGATCAACTGACGGCGGGAGGGTTGGTCGCATTTATCGCCTATATGGAATATCTCGCTGGCCCGGTAAGCCGTGCGGGTAAGTATTATAAACATTGGCGAGAAGCCTCCGGTATCGCATTTAGAATCGATGAATTTTTAAATGATTCAGACCATCATCCTGAAATGTTTCCTAATAGTAGCCAATCATTAATTCCACAAAATATAAATTCAGTGGTTTTTGACAGAGTATCGTTTCGGTATCCTAAAACAGAAAGCTACGCACTTAAAGAGATATCTTTCACGATTAAGCGAGGCGAAATTGTCGCGCTTGTTGGACGCAATGGTGCAGGAAAGTCCACCGCCATGGAGCTGTTACAACGATTTTATGCACCAGAAACAGGCAGAATATTGGCCGGCAATGCGGACTTACGCGCCTGGGATCAAACCGCCTGGCGACGTAGTGTTGGTATCATGACGCAAGATGTTTTTCTATTCAACGCCAACATACGTGACAATATTAGCTATGGTCACAGTGCTGCATCATCAGCGCTGATTGATATGGCAATAAACAAGGCGGGGGTTGAAAGCGTTATTGCGAAATTGCCTAAAGGATTGGATAGTATGGTGGGGGAAAAAGGCTCTAAACTTTCCGGAGGAGAAAGACAAAGAATCGCCCTGGCTCGGCTATTTCTAAACAACCCTCAAGTCATCATCTACGACGAACCTACCGCTGCGATGGACGGGGAGGCAGCAAAAGAAATTGCCCGCACGATCTTAAAGCTTGCCGAGAATCGATTATCGATCATTATTGCGCATCAGGCGGAAATGGTTGCCATCGCTGATCGCGTTATATTATTTGATGAGGGGCAGGTCGTTGACTCGGGCTCGCATGATCATCTGATTAACCATAATGAATTGTATCGTAAGCTTTTTGAGTCAATCGAACACAAGAAAAATTACCAAGAATTATATAGTGAAATCCACCAAAAGCATGACAATATTGACATCGTTGGTACTTGAGGTGATTTACAGGCTGTTCGTTGTGGACTTGCTTTGGCTACGTCCCTGTAGTTAAACCCTAAGGAATGAGCATGCAATAACTTCCCGGTTTCGCATCTCATCCTATTGGTGCCCGTGTTCTTCCCTCACAAAAGCTCGAAATAGAACCACTATTCCTGCACTTTTGTTCATTCAGAACGAACAAACCAAATCTGAGCACCAAACAGGGAAGTTGTTGCGTCGCCCATTCTCTAGTCTAAATCTTTTTGTTTTGTGGATTCAAGATAAGCGTCTAAATCCCAGTCGATAAAATGTTTGGAAATATCCGCTTCGTGTTGTTGCAAATTATCCGGATTATTCAACACCTGAGTCAGGCTTAAGCGGGCTTGTTTGCTCAAGCCTCTAAGTGATGGGAATACTTCACCGCTAAAGAAGTTTAATTTGTTTTCGATACCCCGTTGCTGGATAGCCGCGTCAAGCTGTTCTTGGGTAACAACATTTAAATCGATGGCATCGCTGGCAATGGTATAACGCCATTTACTCCAAAATGAAGGAACAAAAGTGGCATATGAACAGACGTGATTAAAGCTTTGTGACATTTCGCGGTGAACATGCCAATCATCATTCAGATCCACATCGTTCATTTCCATGCTTTGTACAACCACGATGCCGTTTTCGGTTAAACATTTTGTTTTCAGGAAATGATAGAACTCACGGGTATAAAGTTTTTGTGCTGGCCCCTCTTCGATGGCATCCACCACATCAATAACGATAATGTCAAAACGTTCATTGGTGTTTTCAAGATAGGAATAACCGTCTTGAAAAGCTAATTCGACTTTTGGATGATGAAACGCGCCTCGATGAAAGGTCGTCAAATATTTATCACATAGATTGATCAGTTCTTCATCCAAATCAATTAAAACAACTCGTTCAATACTTGGATGGTAGAGTATTTCCCGAGCAGTTGCACCTTCACCGGCTCCAATTACTAGCGCCTTTTTAGGAGCTGGGTGTGCTAACATGGCCGGTTGGATAAGGCATTCATGATATATGTGCTCGTCTTTCTGGGCAGACTGAACATAACCATCTAAGAATAATAATGCACCGAAAGCATAGGTATCTAATATGGCATATTGCTGATATTGCGTTTCACCAATAGCCAGTATTTCTTTTACTTTATATTGGTGTTGCTCACCAGCCTCATCATATTCATAGACCCAATCTAGGGTGTTATCTTTAGGAAACTGCTTCATCTTTGATAAATTACAGGACATTTGAAGATTGCCTGCAACATTTGGACTGGGTGTCGCTACCCCAGTGTTTGTTTCAGTGATTAATGGATTCGCCTGAATTTGATATACGTAGGAATTCGTTGCGCCCAACTGGGTTGAAATCGCCGCTGTCAAAGCTTCGAAATTCAGATGATTCGATGTATCCAAAATGCTGATACTGGCCGATTGTGTTTCAGGCCAAAGGTGAATACCGATCTGTGACTGATGTAAGCGTATGGTGCCGCAAATAACCTTATAATCATCTTGGTTAAAGCTACTGCTTATTACCTCAATTCCGCATTGATGAAATCCTTGCCGAAGCAATTGATCGATCGTCTGTGGATTGATTATTAATGATGGATCAATATTAAGTAACTCAAGAAAGGCCTGTTTGATGGTATTGTTATTGTTTTGGATATTTGGATTAATCGTCGAGTCTATATTTAGCACTGTCGTCATGTCACTCCCCTCCAGTTTTGCAATGGCGTAGCGCGTGTAGGGTTTTATTGAAGAAAACACAACATACGGACAGGCCTGTTTTATTCCGAAATGCAATACTGATTAAACTTATGGAATTGTTTTTTAATTATTAAGGCTATATTGAACGTTGTTTGCTTTGTTGTCAATCGAGACGTTAACTTCCTCAAGCATCAGTACTAAAAGCATGTGAAATTTCTTAAATATCAAAAAAATAATATGAACGCTATGGCCAAATTCATGGAATGTTCACGGCTGTTTCATTAGTATACTCGTAGCGTTTGATATTTAGACTTTATTGCTGGCCTATTTTCGCCTTGACTGCGTTAAAACTTCGCGCCATAGCTTAGGCTATGACTTGTCGTTTCGCCTCGCCTAAAGCGCCTACTTTTGGTGTCAGGACGAAAATATGCGTCGCACTCAACACCTAAATATCAAACGCTACGAGTATATATAAAACCTGGAATACTAAGCATTGTAGGGGAGGGGGTATTCGTGAAAATTAATATTATCGGAGCTGGCATGAGTGGTCTGTATGCAGGCTATCTATTATCGAAATCGGGCATTGATTGCGAGTTATTCGAAGCTAGCCATCGATCTGGTGGTCGAGTTTATAGCCATATTGTGAATGATCATCGATTTGTAGAATTAGGTGCTGAACTGGTGTATGCACCACAAGGCCCATTGATGAAAAGCTTAGACAAGCTGAGTGATCCGGTATGCACCTTTAACGGGGAAAGTTATTATTTTTATCAAGACCAATTGGTTTCCGGGAATAACTTGAAACTATTTTCTGGATTACGGGAGTTCCTCCAAGAAATTGACGAGCTTGAAGATTATGATGACCAGGAAATATCTTTGCTAGATTACTTTCAAACGCAAAATTACTATACACCGGAGATGGCAAACTTGCTGGAAGCCTTTGCCTGTGAATACGGTACCACGGCAGAAAAGTTAGGCCTTAAAAATCTTGCCTTAGAGGAAAGCCGTTGGTCAGGTGGTGATGATGAATTTTACACGCTGTCGCCGATGCAGCGGATTAGTGACTATTATCAAAACAAAATTAAAGGAAATATTCGCTACAATACGATTATTAAAAAAATTATCTACGCCGCTAATCAAGTCATTATTATTGATGACCAGGATCATGAATATATCTCTGATAAAGTAATCGTGTCTGTCAGCCTGGGTGTGCTCAAGGCTGGTGATATTTCGTTCAGTCCCGTTTTACCGACAGACAAACAGCAAGCGATACAGCGCATCGGAATAGATGCTGGGATTAAAGTTATACTTATATTTACTGAACAATGGTGGCCAGATGATTTATCCACCGTGGAGGGTGGTAATGCGTGCTTTGAATTTCTAGCAACAAAAAAATACAAATTACCCACCTTGACCTGTTTTATCATGGGCCGCATGACTCAAGGTCTTCATTCCCTGAGCAGTAAGCAACTGGGAGAATTATTGACGGGTGATTTAGATAATATGTTTGGTCATGGTAAAGCCAGTAAAACATTAAGCGAGGTTTATTTTAAGGATTGGGGTGAGGATATTTTTCATAAGGGTGCCTATTCCTTCCCTACTGAACATAGCCATGGAATGCGAGACGTGTTAGCTAAACCGGTTGATGAAAAACTGTATTTTATGGGTGAGGCATGCAATGTCAATGGCCATGCGGCTTCAGTCCATGGTGCCATGGAAACAGCCGAGCGTGTTTGCTTGCAAATATCTCAATAAATTATTTTATATCTGTTTTTGCATTGCCATGTTATTGCACTCCCGCCGGACATTAGCCATGTGCGGCGGAAGTCGCTGGGATTACGGTAAATTCCGCAGTCGATTTCGGTTAATTTGAGCCCACCGTTGTTTAATTTGACTGACTGTCCCGATGGCTCCCGGTCTCTTCAAAAACTCTGCTTGAGCGTAAGCAAGAAGATCTGCGGCATCATGATCTTTGCCGGGATGCAGTCCATCAGGTTCGCGCAGCGCAAGCGATAAAACCCCAAGCATCTCTGGAGAACCCGCTGGACCAAAACGGGAGATATGCATAAAGCGAAAACCATCATCCCAGCTCGACAAAAATAAATCAACTTCTGCAACCCCTAACCCATCTGCACCGTGGCAGCTCACACAAGTATAGGGGGTGCCATCTTGCAATGTCACCGCTTTCGCCTCACCAAAATAAATATCTCGCCCTTTTGCAGCATTGTCTGCCGTGCCGCCACCATCATAATCATAAAAGGCGCCAAATGTTCGTACATAGGAATAGGGGTTATTCAAACCGCGTGTATTGGGAAGAGAGTTCATGCCCTCGCTCATAAGTTTCATGCCTTCCATCATGAATTGAGCAAGGTGCCAAATTTCCCTGTCTGACATATAGGTACCGAAATTATGTGACAGGATGACTTGTTCCTTATCGTAATCAAAATCTGGATAGCCTTGTTTTATCGAAGTAAACAACGTGCTGAAACTCCATTGGCGCATTTCCATCAACCAATGCAAGTCATTCCACAATCCATCAACGCCGTGAAAATCATAGTAGTGACACATACTGCAGCGCCAAGTCTCTGCATCTGATATCGTTGCTGGGTCAAACCACCACTCTCCAAAATCGAACAGAACATGTCTTCCCGCCGCAGGGGCAGGTAAACCGGTTTGCAGCATCCAATCATCAAATAAACGACCACCGATGATCGGATCACGCAGTAATCCTGCTTGCGAATAGGCGGTTATATCCAATGCGGCTTGATAGTCCAACATTGAAAATTGGTAATCTGTCAAACCCATCATGTCACTACCAGGATGCCCAAAGCGAACTTTATGCAACGTCTCCCAGGGATTATCACGCGCATAGTCATCCACAAAAAAACCTTCTGATGTGAAGTCGATTTCTTGTCCCTTTGCGCCATGACAAAGCTCAGTACCGCAACCACCCTGGGTGGCGGCATCTGGACCTGCTGGATCAAAAGGCAATAAATTGTATAACATTAACCCTTTTGGTCCATTGCCACCAGTCACATGTGGGTAAGCGCGAGTCGTATCCCATGGGTCAATCATGACTCCCACGCCTTTGCCATCAAAGGCTTCTTTTTGCACCGATGAGACAAAACGCGTCAATGCATAAATGTCATCAATGGTGGCGACCTGGTTTGCAAAATTGTGATCATCAGTGGCAGTCACTTGTCCAGCCATGAGAAAATCAAATATCTCAGATGCTGCGGTCCGCTTTGGTACAAAAGTCATATCAGGATTAGCAACGATACCATTGATACCCGTAAAATTGCTGCTCGCTGAATTACCATAGGCACCATTAACCCCGAGGTAATCCCAGCCATGGCATTGTTTGCAACGCCATGTTGTATCCCCCGTCTTTGATGTTCCCGGTGGATAAAGTGGATGATCGGTTAGGCCTGGTGAAACTAAGGGTGTTGTTTCATTTGCTGTGGTCCACCATACATCGTAAAGGATGCCGCCCCGTGAGAAATCGGCTTGAACCTTTGTCGGATCAGAAAAGCGAGTGACATCAAAACCTGTAGTGCTTACCACTAAACCATCTTGTGCAAAGCGTAAGATATCGACGGCTGCTTGGATGTTGGCCATATTTTGATCTGGCGATATAACGAGCCCAGGCATGGCTGGATCGGCACCTGGGTGACCGAAACGAATTTTGTGCAAGGTTTCCCATGGGTTATCCCAAGCATAGGTTTCGACATAAAACTGTTTGGGGTCCTTAAAATCTATCACTTTTCCATCTGGACCATGGCAAGTTGCATCCGCGCACCCAAGATTGGCCAAGGACTCATTATAGGCAGCACTGCCAGCGGGGGCTGAACCTCCTGTCACCAATTTGGATTGACTATCAATAAAATTAGTTGGTGATTGCCCCTGACTGGCTTCTTGTTGCATGGTATAAACAAATTTAGTGACTGCGTGCAATGCCTCTATCGTCATGAGACTACCAAAGGCATGGTCATCTGGTGCCAGCACTACACCACTGTCAATGAAATTAAAAATATCTTCCGCAGTGGTCAAACTTGGGACATCATCACCGGCGGGTAAAATGCCTTTAATGTTTGAATAACTGCTACTTTTAGGGTCGCCATAAACGCCGGCTCGCCCTATATAGTCCCAACCATGACACTGTTTGCATCGCCAGGTATCTGTACCGGACTTTCTGGTGCTCAAGATGGTATTGGTGTCGGATGGTTTGGTATTCAACGTGGAATTTGAAGCCGGCCAAAGCGCGTGGGTTTCGCTTGTCTCTGGAGGGGCTACCCCTAATTCTCCGTTTTCGTCAATCGTCCACCATCTATCCCATAACATCCCACCCAAACCAAGACTCGCTGTATCAAACATAGCTTGGTCAAAGGGAACAGCATTTGTTTCGATTACTGCAGCAACACGTTCACTCGTGTGATTTAAATCCTTATTAGAAGTGGGTGTAGTTGATTGACTACACCCAATCAATAAGCTAGCCGTTAGAACAATATGGACTATCCATAACATGATGTATTCTCTCCCCACCTAAAGTCATCACCAAAGTGATGAAAGGATCAAAAGTTAATGCGGATTAGTTTTTATTTTGGTGAAGACGCGGCTATTATAATTTTTATACGACGGAACATTGCTTAGTTTTTGTTCCTACCCCACGTGCATAATGCAAACTTTATCGCAACTCAATTATTAATATTGTTTACTGCTTGTTAATTCTAAGTGCTTTTTGTTTAAAAGGTAAGAACTAAACAACAAAACAAGCATAAATATATTTTATGGCTTCTATTGATGATTCGCTAGTACATTTGACTCTAATCCATATTGAGCCTAACTCAATAGTAATGGATAAGTCTTCATAGGTGATACGAATTTGCCAGTGATCCAGCGAGCTCCGGTGCCATGCCTAAATCGGGTTTTTCTGCCAATAGCCAAGCTAAAGTCTGCGCCGCCGCTATCGTCAGCCGTTTCAATCAAATTGATATGCCTGAGCCAACGTATAATAATACCTGCTACAGTTTGTTAGGGCCGGATTATGCGATTTCTGTCGCGGCGGTTTACCGGTTTGATAAGGAATGGGCATGTGATAACTTCCCTGTTTGGCGCTCAGATTTGGTTTGTATTTGTTCGTTTTGAGAGAACAAAAGCGCAGGAATAGTCGCTCTATTTTGAGTTTTTGTGATGGAAGAACGGGCGAAGACAGGCTGAAGATGAGATGCCAAACAGGGAAGTTATTGCGTGCCCATTCCTAACAATCAAATTGTCCCGGTAAAAGGCTCTGGTGGAGTGAGCCCTGAATAAGCTGATCTAGCTTTTCGAAAAATGGAAGCACGATATACTCAAGGATGGTATATCAGTATTATTGCCGATAGTTTTTCTTGAGTTAAACCCTATTGATAATAATATTAACTTGAAAATTACTCCATGTGTTAACCAAATCATACCTCCTTTATTTTTTATTAATTAAACTAAGCGGCATAAAATCATATTATTTAGCAATGTATTCTATTTCGTACTCTTGAAGTAGGATGCTCAGATTGTAGTGCCAAAGATGTTAATAACAGTAAGGAAAAAACATGGAAATTAATGCGATAGATAAGAATAATAAAAACAAACTCCCCCCTTTTAAACAGATCTCACATTCTTATCTGAAGTCTTTCACCTTACTTCTATTTATTTCAACAACGGCCACTACTTTTGCAGAAGAATCTGAGCAATATTATGATTTTTTTTCAAGGGCGGCTGACATTGGACAACATGAAGTTTGGACTGTGACGGAGTTTAGTGAAGGCGAGAACACGTTAGATATGAATGTACAGCGCTGGGATAATGACAATGATGGATGGTCTGGGTGTAAAGAAAATAGCAATTGCACTGAGAACTCGCATCAACTCGATTGGAATGTGCCAGTGTACGCGCCTGCTGATGGCTATATTCGTCAATGTGCGAGAAACTTTGATGACAATCCTGCTCCGGGACAATCTGCACCCGGTCGCTTATCTAAACCACGCACTATTTATGGCGGCGGAAATCATGTTTTTTTGGAAACAGATCAAGGTGATGTCATATTATTAGCACATATGAGAAAAGGCACTATACCCACTTCGGTTTGTCCCATCGAAATTGACGAAATAGTGAATATCAATGATAAAACTGGAAGCTATCGAACAGAGATGTTTATTCCTGAAGTCGATAGGCCATTTGTAAAGCGTGGTCAGTATATTGGTCGCATCGGCAATAGTGGTTCATCTAGCGGGCCTCACATGCATATTCATATTGATCAAGCCACAGGTCCCGATACGCAAACAACACATAGCATAAAATACCCTATTCCTTTTAAACAAATGTATGCGCAGAATTGGTACAGCGGATCTAATGCACAATGGAATCAATGGTACACATTTGAAGGTGGCGCTATTACTGAGTCTGGAGCGGGCAACACAATGATTCGCCCTGCACCTTTTTTGTATCGATCAAAAGATGAAAGTGCGGGTTATGTCTCCGAATTAGATACGGTATTTCTATCAAATTCATGGGCTGTTACCGCGATTCGCAATTCAGATAATAAATTGCAACTCACGACTTGGAAATTCACGGGTGCAACTGGTATTGAGCGCAAACATGACTTAATTGAAGGAAATGCAAGTTTTATTAAAATTGCCAAAGTGAGTAGTGACAAATTTGTAGTTGCGTTACGTGATAGCGATAACAATCTTAAACTTATTCTTTATCGTATGAGTTTTTTCGGCACATTTACTCGACTAGACGACTACACCTCTGGATATATCAGTAAGCTTGAAATGACATCCTATGGCAGCGGAGTAAGCAAAAAATTAATGACCGCAATACGTGATAGCAATAACAATTTGAAGCTTATTAGTTGGAAGGTATCATATGACTTAGATGCAGGTGACTATCGAATCGACCGATTGGCAAGTCGAACCGAAGGTTATGTAAGTGCACTAACAATAACTGCTGCTAGCAATTTTAATGGCGTAATTGTCGCTGTAAGAACCGCTGGTGGAAAATTGAAAACCATTCCTTATCGGATTTCGAGCAGCGGCGAGACTTTCACTCGGGGTACAGATAAAGAAAGTGGTCCAGTGAGCACTAAATTGAGCTTAGTTGCTATTCCTCAAGGTGTCGTTGTCGCGGCTAGAGACAATAACGGTAATTTAAAAATGCTTTCTTACAAAACCTCTGCTGGAAACGCGGGAGGAGACATACTTTTCATTAGCTCGATAATGACCGCTGGCAAGATCTCCGAAGTAGACATCAATCGCACACTACACGCGGGGTCCGATGTCATCACGTCACTACGTGATAGCGATGGAAACTTATTACTGGTTTCCTGGGGGATGAATCACGATGGTACGGAAATGCGTCGCGGTGGCTCGATAAAAGCCGGTGGCGTACATAAAATATCAAGCGCCGCTCGTTATCGATTGATTTCCGGTGTTACACCTAGGGATATGCTATTAACCGCGATAAAAGACAGTCATGGCGAACTAAGTTTGGTGAATTGGGACGTTAATTTGAAACACTAGACTCGCCGTCGCCCTCAGCTCAGATTTTTTCTGAGCTGAGTTGGCGAACCTCGCCTTGGCAGCCATCGAGTCTCCGAGTTAGGGCACCCTAAACTCGATTGGATATCGTTACGTTTTACGTGTATACCGATGTTTAATCCCTACGGGAAAATAATCTGGGTCACCAAAAGGATGCAGGCTGACTTGTGGGGTTTGATAAGTTTCGGGAACATAGTTGGCAAATTCACTGTTAAGCCGTTTCAGTTCTCGAACAATGCTCTCAATGAGTTTCGGTTGATCGACTTCGGCGGCGCTGACATTGGGTAATAACTCGATAGCAATGGATAAATAAGGCGTTTGCGCCTCTGGCTTCGCGCTTAATACGAATTTGCCAGTGACCCAGCGAGCCGTATCGGGCTGTTCCAAAGCCACCGAAATATTTTCCGGGTAAATATTGGCGCCAAAAAAGGATACCGTGAAATCAGCGCGACCAAAGACATAAACGAAGGGATTAGGTGACGGGTTTTCCGTGGCTGATAATTCGGTGATGGGATCAAAACCGTGTTGTTGCAAGCGTAGCAGAAGTTCCTGGTAACTGAAGAGGCCACCTTTGTCGGCAATATGATAGCGGATTAACGGGACCCCGTTATCCCCAGTGATAACCAACGTGTGTTCCGGTGTCACTTCGAAATAACGTTGATGAGGATCATATTGCACTAAGGTTGGCAAACGTGATTCGCCAAACAGCGCTCGTGATACATCGGGATGCTTAGCCAGATATCGACGAATACAAATACTCAGCGGCGTTTCATTACCTAATACACCTGCATCGGCAGTACCGTATAACGTGACACTATCATGATAGGGATTACTGGTGCCAAGCCGTTGATACATTAATTCACGCCATTCTTCGCTAAACACTTCACCAGCAAATACCAATTTAATCTGCAAAGCTTGCCAGTTTATGTTTTCAGCACATCCACTATCCACCACATCTTTAACAAACGGCGGATAACCGAGCAAGACCGTTTGTTCAAAGAATGGACTGAGTTGTTTAACCACCCGCAGGATTTCGGTTTTATTATTGCCCGGTGTCACTAAGGTAATGGGATACCCTTTTTGTGCCAAGTAACGCAAACAAAAACTGGTAAACATACCGCCCACCCAAGTCCCCAGAGCAAAACATACCACCGCTAACGTCGGTTTTTGATGGGCTTGAAAGCTATCACGAAAGACCGCATCAAAACGCTCGGCAATGGCAACCTCATGGTTTAATGAACGCGGCCATAACGTTGGAGTACCGGTGGAACCCGATGAAAACGCAACAAACTCACACTGTTCTAATTTGCCCTCCCAACATCGTTCAGGCAGTGGATAGGCATTGACGTAATTTTGTTTAGTCACTAAAGGTAATTGTGCAAACGTATCAACGGAGATGGCGTTGGGGTCGGCAATATCGTGATCGTGTAGAAATTGTGCATAGGCCGGCACCTGTTGCACAACGCGTTGATAAAGCGCAACTGCGGTTTGTTGTGCTGATTGAGTAACCGGAGAGTGGTCTGTTTCGATAAATTGTTTGAGGGTATCGATGTACTGGTTGGCCATGTGTGCTTTTATTGCCCGTTGTGATGTAAATATTGCTATTGAAATTCGTCGTGTGATGGGTGAATTTTAGCGTTTTCAGGGGGGCGAAGCAAACTAAGAGAGCAAGGGAGGTGCTTTATACGCACCAAACAGCGCTAAAAACGGTAGTGTCCCTTATTGACTGTTCATAATCATAGGGTACGTAACCCATTCTTCTAACGACCAAATGTGGTCAGTCAAGCCAGCGGCCATCGCCGGTGTTCGCTTTATTTTTTGCTGACCAT